>OIEK01000234.1_pt1 | contig 11850 bp, 11 predicted proteins | sample 1581821 | NCBI WGS metagenome assembly OIEK01 (sample SAMN03281017, study PRJEB24777) | human gut metagenome | isolation source: fecal sample PR221 from 1 month old male Chinese infant, caesarean... | reverse complement strand
TCTCATAAGTTCTTCCTAATGATGGTTTGGTCGCTTTTCATTATAGTTCTTATGGGACTTTTTGTGTACACTCAAAAAGCTCTATAATCTCTACAGTGGTTTTACCCACTACAGAAATTATAGAGCCTCAAAAACCAGCCTAGTGCTGGTTTTTTTGTGTTCTGAAGAGAGTAGTTGGGAATCAATCCTACTGCTCTTTTTTTGGGTAAAAAAAAAAGACTCACTCCATTAAGGAGTGAGAATAGCTATAAATTAGTAAGTCAAGACAAAGTTTTTCTTCTTTACCACGACGGATAACTGTAATTTCATTATCAATTTTATCTGCATCTGAGAGGGTGTAATCCAAGTCTTGTACACGTTCACCGTTGATGTAGATAGCACCGTTTTGGACATCATTCACGTGCTTGGCGTTTAGAAGGTGAAATCTTAGCATTGACGAGAAGTTCAACGATATTCAGATTTTCATCTGCTGAGATCTCATAAGTTGGGACACCGTTAAGGGCAACTTTAAGGTCACGTGCTGAGAGAGCTTTAAGGTTACCAGCGAAGAGTTGTTCAGTGATGTGAACAGCTTGTTCGTAGGCTTCTTTACCGTGAACCAAAGTAACAACTTCACGAGCCAAAACCTTTTGTGCCAAACGTTGGTGACGAGCTTGGTCAAATTCTTTACCGATTTCTTCGATTTCTTCAAGTGACAAGAAAGTGAAAATCTTCAAGAAGCGAACAGCATCATCATCCATAACGTTAAGCCAGAATTGGTACATTTCGTAAGGTGTTGTTTAGTAGCATCAAGCCAGACAGCGTTACCTTCAGATTTACCGAATTTTTTACCAGTTGAATCTGTGATAAGTGGAACTGTGATAACGTGTCCAGATTTATCTGCTTTACGACGCAAGAGCTCAGTACCTGCTGTCATGTTACCCCATTGGTCAGAACCACCAATTTGGAGGGTTACGCCGTACTTATCGTTGAGTTCGTAGAAATCGTAACCTTGCATGATTTGGTAGGCAAACTCAGTGTAAGAGATACCTGTTTCGATACGTTTCTTAACAGATTCCTTACTCATCATGTAGTTAACTGTGAAGTATTTACCCACGTCACGCAAGAAATCGATGAAGCTGACTGAACCAAACCAATCATAGTTGTTGACCATAACGGCTTTGTTGTCGCCATTTTCAAAATCAAGGAAACGAGAGAGCTGACCTTGGATTTTTTCAACCCAACCTTCAACGGTTTCTTTTGTTTGGAGGCTACGTTCAGCATCTTTAAATGATGGGTCACCAATCAAACCTGTTGCACCACCAACGAGGGCGTAAGGTTTGTGTCCAGCCAATTGAAGTCGGCGACTTGTAAGGATAGCTACAAGGTGTCCAAGATGGAGACTGTCTGCTGTTGGGTCATAACCAGTGTAGTATGAGACTGGTCCCTCTTCAAAGGCTTTTACAAGGGCTTCTTCATCTGTGTTTGAAAAATCAAGCCACGTGCTTTTAGTTCTTCAAAAATTGTCATGATATTCTCCAGTAAAGTATATTCTGCACCATTATACCAAAAGAAAGTAGGCCTATGCAAGCTTTGTCAAAGTTTGTTATAATAGGCTTTGAGGTATTTCTATGAATTTTGAAAAAATAATAAATTATTTTAGACGCCTAGGGCAGACTATTCGCACAAAGTTTGCTGGTCCTAGGTCTAAAAGAGGGGATAAATCTTTTAATGAAAGGAAAGCCACGACTGATTCTAAGTGGAATCGTAAGCAAGTGCGGAAGTCGCCTGAGGATCGGATGACACTCTTAGACATGGGCGATGTTTTCTTAAAAACCTTAAAGCTTTTGTCTGATTTCTTTTATGTGGTTATTATCGTTCTTACCTTGTTCGGTGCAGGAATTGGTTTGGGTTATTTGGGGAGTCAAATTGAGTCTGTTCCGTCGATTAAGGACAAAACCTTGTTGAATCAGATTAGTGAGGTTAGTTTGGTATCTTCGATGAGTTATTCCGATTCCAAGAAGATTGCGGATATTGACACTGACTTGCTGAGAACACCTATTGAGAGTGATGCGATTTCTAACAATGTCAAGAATGCCATCATTGCGACTGAGGATGAAAATTTTAAGAAGCATAAGGGTGTTGTGCCAAAGGCAGTATTTAGGGCTTTGGTGTCATCAGTTTTGGGTGTTGGCTCTTCAAGTGGTGGTTCGACGCTAACGCAGCAGTTAATCAAGCAACAGGTAACAGGAGATGCACCAACCTTTAAACGTAAGGCGGCAGAGATTATCTATGCCTTACAATTGGAGCGTCGTATTTCTAAAAATGAAATTTTAACCGATTATCTGAATGTTTCTCCTTTTGGACGTAATAACAAGGGGAAAAATATTGCTGGTATTGAGGAGGCTGCTCAAGGTATCTTTGGGGTATCCGCAGCGGATTTGACAGTTCCTCAGGCGGCCTATCTGGCAGGTTTGCCACAGAGCCCGATTGTCTACTCACCTTATACAGCTGACGGTCAATTAAAAAACGCTGAGGATCTTTCTTATGGCTTGGCACGTCAACAAGATGTACTCTACAATCTTTATCGTGGCGGCTATCTAGATAAGTCGCAGTACGAAAGCTATAAGAGTTATGATATTACTAAAGATTTCAAGGCTGGTGAGAAGTCTGATGCTGTAAGTCATGACTATTGTACTATTCTGTCATGTCTGAGGCTCAGGAATGTCATGTATGATTACCTCGTTAAACGTGACAAGGTATCGAGTCAAGATTTGCAAAAATGATAAGACAAAGGAAAGCTATCGTGAGAGAGCCCTTCAAGAGCTCCAAACCGGTGGCTACAGCGTTAAGACAACTATTGACAATGCAGTTTATAATGCGATGCAAGATGCTGCGAGTCAATATGGTGGCCTCCTCGACCAAGGTGGCAATAGTGGAGTTGAAGTCGGAAATGTGCTCATGGATAATGCGACTGGAGCAATTCTAGGATTTGTTGGTGGTCGTAGTTACGAAAATAATCAAAATAACCATGCCTTTGATACGGCACGCTCCCCAGGATCATCTATTAAGCCTATTATTGCTTATGGAATTGCTATTGATCAAGGTTTGATGGGTAGCTCAAGTATCCTTTCTAACTACCCAACTAATTTTACGGGTGGAACGCCTATTCTCCATGATGGTGATAAGGGTACAGCTATGATGAACCTCCAAGAGGCACTCAATACCTCATGGAACATTCCAGCCTTTTGGACTTACCAAATGCTTCAACGTCATGATGTTGATGTTGAGGGTTACATGACCAAGATGGGTTATAAGATTGATAATTACAATATCGAGAGTTTGCCTCTTGGTGGAGGAATTGAAACCACGGTTGCCCAACAGGTAAATGCCTATCAAATGCTTTCAAATGGTGGCGTCTATGAGAAGGGCTATATGATTGATAGTATTACCGACCGGACTGGCGAAGTTATCTATCAGCATAAATCTGAAGGGGTTCAAGTCTTTTCAAGAGCTACGGCTAGCATCATGGATAACCTGCTCAAAGAAGTGGTAGTTAAGGGAGCGACAACGCAATTTCATTCTGAATTGAAAAATGTCAATGGTGCAGCAGCCTCAGCGGACTGGATGGGTAAAACAGGAACGACAGATAACTTTGCGGATGCTTGGTTGATTGTGTCAACGCCTGGTATTACTCTTGGTGGTTGGGCTGGTTATGACAATAATACACCAACCAATTCTAAAACGGGTTACACCTATAATGCACAATATATGGCTCGTTTGACTTCCGCTATCTATAATGCCAATCCAGGTATTTTTAAAACTGGAGATAAGTTTAATATCGATTCAAGTGCCATTAAGGCAAGTGTGCTCAAATCAACAGGTCTTAAACCAGCAACAGTGTCTGTCAATGGTCGTAATGTTTCTGTAAGTGGTGAAATGGTTGATACTTACTGGGCTAAAAATGGACCTGGAGATACGACTTACAAGTTTGCTATTGGTGGAACCGACAGTGACTATCAAAAAAGCCTGGTCTAAGCAATTCTTGGAGGGCATTAAGAATTGCCAAGAAAACTTGCAAAAAAGTAAAAAATTAGGTATAATATAGACAACTATTTGTCGTCTTACTTGGTTGAAATATTGTCCAATCAAGAGATACAGCAGTTAAATCAACGTTTTTTCGGTCAGATTTAGCTGCTATTTTTGTGCTTATTTTTAGGATTTTCAAGTGTTGTAATGCATATTTAAAGGTTCTAAAAATTCACATATTAAGTTTTTCGCTTATCATTAATCAGCTAAGTGGATCTTGGTGTTTGATCACTTGTCAATGGGACAAGCAACTGAAAAAGGCAGAAGACAAATATTTAAAGTGCACGACTTGCAAAGCAAGTCTCGAATGTAGAAAAGGAGTAGAAGACTTGGCAGGACATGACGTTCAATACGGGAAACATCGTACCCGTCGTAGTTTTTCAAGAATCAAAGAAGTTTCTTGATTTACCAAACTTGATTGAAATCCAAACGGATTCATTCAAAGAATTCTTGGATACTGGTCTTAAAGAGGTTTTTGAGGATGTACTTCCTATCTCAAACTTCACAGACACTATGGAATTGGAATTCGTTGGTTACGAATTGAAAGAGCCTAAGTATACACTTGAAGAAGCTCGTATCCACGATGCATCATACTCAGCACCTATCTTTGTGACATTTCCGCCTTATTAACAAAGAAACTGGTGAAATCAAAACTCAGGAAGTCTTCTTCGGAGATTTCCCTATTATGACTGAGATGGGTACTTTCATCATCAATGGTGGTGAACGTATTATCGTTTCTCAGTTGGTGCGCTCACCTGGTGTTTACTTTAACGATAAGGTTGATAAAAACGGTAAAGTGGGTTATGGATCAACAGTTATCCCTAACCGTGGGGCATGGCTTGAGCTTGAAACAGATTCAAAAGACATCGCCTACACTCGTATCGACCGTACACGTAAGATTCCATTCACAACGCTTGTGCGTGCGCTTGGATTCTCAGGTGATGACGAAATTGTTGATATCTTTGGTGATAGCGAGTTGGTTCGTAACACTATTGAAAAAGATATCCACAAAAACCCAGCAGATTCACGTACTGATGAAGCGCTTAAAGAAATTTATGAACGTCTTCGTCCGGGTGAACCAAAAACTGCCGACAGCTCACGTAGCTTGCTTGTAGCTCGTTTCTTTGATCCACGTCGTTATGACTTGGCTGCTGTTGGTCGTTACAAAGTCAACAAAAAACTTAACATCAAGACACGTCTTTTGGGACAAACAATTGCTGAAAACTTGGTAGATCCTGAAACAGGTGAAATCCTTGTTGAAGCTGGTACTGAAATGACACGTGATGTGATTGATTCAATCGCAGAATACTTGGATGGTGATTTGAACAAATTTGTATACACACCAAACGATTATGCGGTGGTTACAGAACCTGTTGTTCTTCAAAAATTCAAGGTTGTTGCACCAAATGATCCAGATCGTGTGGTTACAATTGTTGGTAATGCCAACCCAGATGACAAAGTTCGTGCTTTGACAACAGCGGATATCTTGGCTGAAATGAGCTACTTCCTCAACCTTGCTGAAGGTATCGGTAAAGTAGACGATATCGACCACCTTGGTAACCGTCGTATCCGTGCCGTTGGTGAATTGCTTGCTAACCAATTCCGTATTGGTTTGGCTCGTATGGAACGTAACGTACGTGAGCGTATGTCAGTTCAAGATAATGAAGTCTTGACACCACAACAAATCATCAATATTCGCCCTGTAACTGCAGCTGTTAAAGAATTCTTCGGTTCTTCACAGTTGTCACAGTTCATGGACCAACACAACCCATTGTCAGAGTTGTCACACAAACGTCGTTTGTCAGCCTTGGGACCTGGTGGTTTGACACGTGACCGTGCCGGATATGAAGTTCGTGACGTGCACTACACGCACTATGGTCGTATGTGTCCAATTGAAACACCTGAAGGACCTAACATTGGTTTGATCAATAACTTGTCTTCATACGGACACCTTAACAAGTATGGTTTCATTCAAACACCATATCGTAAGGTTGATCGTGCAACTGGTAAAGTAACCAACGAAGTAGTTTGGTTGACTGCCGATGAAGAAGATGAGTACACAGTTGCTCAGGCTAACTCTAAATTGAACGAAGATGGCACATTTGCAGAAGAAATCGTTATGGGTCGTCATCAAGGTAATAACCAAGAGTACCCATCACACCTTGTAGATTTCGTGGATGTTTCTCCTAAACAGGTAGTTGCCGTTGCGACAGCATGTATTCCTTTCTTGGAAAACGATGACTCTAACCGTGCCCTCATGGGTGCCAACATGCAACGTCAGGCTGTGCCTTTGATTGATCCTAAAGCACCTTATGTTGGTACTGGTATGGAATATCAAGCTGCCCATGATTCAGGAGCTGCAGTTATTGCTCAACACGACGGTAAAGTCGTTTACTCTGATGCTGATAAAGTTGAAGTTCGTCGTGAAGATGGTTCTCTTGATGTTTATACTATTCAAAAATTCCGTCGTTCAAACTCAGGTACTGCCTACAACCAACGTACTTTGGTTAAGGTTGGCGATATTGTTGAAAAAGGTGACTTTATCGCTGACGGTCCATCTATGGAAGGTGGAGAAATGGCCCTCGGTCAAAACCCTATCGTCGCTTACATGACATGGGAAGGTTACAACTTCGAGGATGCCGTTATCATGAGTGAGCGTCTTGTGAAAGATGACGTTTATACATCTGTTCACTTGGAAGAATTCGAATCAGAAACACGCGATACAAAGCTTGGGCCTGAAGAAATTACACGTGAATTGCCAAACGTTGGTGAAGAAGCCCTCAAAGACCTTGACGAAATGGGTATTATCCGTATCGGTGCTGAGGTTAAAGAAGGTGACATTCTTGTTGGTAAGGTAACACCTAAGGGTGAAAAAGACCTTTCTGCTGAAGAACGTCTTCTCCACGCTATCTTTGGTGATAAATCTCGTGAAGTACGTGATACATCACTCCGTGTACCTCACGGTGGTGATGGTGTCGTTCGTGATGTTAAAATCTTCACACGTGCAAACGGTGATGAATTGCAATCAGGTGTTAACATGCTTGTTCGTGTTTACATCGCTCAAAAACGTAAAATCAAGGTCGGAGATAAGATGGCCGGTCGTCACGGTAACAAAGGGGTTGTTTCTCGTATTGTTCCTGTTGAAGACATGCCTTACCTTCCAGACGGTACACCAGTTGATATCATGTTGAACCCTCTTGGGGTGCCATCACGTATGAACATCGGTCAGGTTATGGAACTTCACCTTGGTATGGCTGCTCGTAACTTGGGTATCCACATCGCAACACCAGTCTTTGACGGGGCAAGCTCAGAAGACCTCTGGGATACTGTTCGTGAAGCAGGTATGGATAGTGATGCTAAGACAATCCTTTACGATGGACGTACAGGTGAACCATTTGATAACCGTGTGTCAGTTGGTGTCATGTACATGATCAAACTTCACCACATGGTTGATGATAAACTTCACGCTCGTTCAGTAGGTCCTTACTCACTTGTTACCCAACAACCTCTTGGTGGTAAAGCACAATTTGGTGGACAACGTTTCGGTGAGATGGAGGTTTGGGCCCTTGAAGCTTATGGTGCATCAAATATCCTTCAAGAAATCTTGACTTACAAGTCAGATGACGTTAACGGACGTTTGAAAGCCTATGAAGCTATCACTAAAGGTAAACCAATTCCAAAACCAGGTGTACCAGAATCATTCCGAGTACTTGTTAAAGAATTGCAATCACTTGGTCTTGATATGCGTGTCCTTGATGAGGATGACTACGAAGTTGAATTGCGTGATCTTGATGAAGGTGAAGACGACGATGTCATGCACGTTGATGATCTTGAAAAAAGCACGTGTACAACAAGCCAAAGAAGCAGCTGAATTAGAAAAAGCTAAAGAAGAAGCTTCAGATAAAACAGAATAAAATAAGCTTTAGGGAGGGAGTTCACTCTCTCTGCTAAGGTAGCTGATAAAGGTGAGAATAGCGCTGCTATTGTCAATAGAACAAAAGAAAGGTAATACTAGTGGTTGACGTAAATCGATTTAAAAGTATGCAAATCACACTAGCTTCACCAACTAAGGTCCGTTCATGGTCTTATGGTGAAGTTAAGAAACCTGAAACAATCAACTACCGTACGCTCAAACCAGAACGCGAAGGTCTCTTCGACGAAGTAATCTTTGGTCCTACTAAAGACTGGGAATGTGCGTGTGGAAAATACAAACGTATCCGTTATAAAGGTATCGTTTGTGACCGCTGTGGTGTTGAAGTAACACGTGCTAAGGTTCGTCGTGAACGTATGGGTCACATCGAGTTGAAAGCACCAGTATCACACATCTGGTACTTCAAGGGAATCCCTTCTCGTATGGGATTGACTTTGGACATGAGTCCTCGTGCGCTTGAAGAAGTTATCTACTTCGCAGCTTACGTGGTTATCGATCCAAAGGAAACACCACTTGAACCAAAATCTCTCTTGACAGAACGTGAATATCGTGAAAAATTGCAAGAGTATGGACATGGTTCATTTGTCGCTAAAATGGGTGCCGAAGCTATCCAAGATCTCTTGAAACAAGTGGATTTGGAAGCTGAAATTGCTGAACTCAAAGAAGAGTTGAAGACAGCAACTGGTCAAAAACGTGTTAAAGCTGTTCGTCGTTTGGACGTTCTTGATGCCTTCTATAAGTCTGGTAACAAACCAGAATGGATGGTGCTTAACATCTTGCCAGTATTGCCACCAGACCTTCGTCCAATGGTTCAATTGGATGGTGGACGTTTTGCGGCATCTGACTTGAACGATCTTTATCGTCGTGTTATCAACCGTAACAACCGTTTGGCTCGTTTGCTTGAATTGAATGCTCCAGGTATCATCGTGCAAAATGAAAAACGTATGTTGCAAGAAGCGGTAGATGCCCTTATCGATAATGGACGTCGTGGTCGTCCAATCACTGGACCAGGTAGTCGTCCACTTAAATCTTTGAGCCACATGCTTAAAGGTAAACAAGGTCGTTTCCGTCAAAACTTGCTTGGTAAACGTGTTGACTTCTCTGGACGTTCCGTTATCGCTGTTGGTCCAACACTTAAAATGTACCAATGTGGTGTGCCACGTTTGATGGCCATCGAACTTTTCAAACCATTTGTGATGCGTGAAATCGTTGCGCGTGAATACGCAGGTAACGTGAAAGCCGCTAAACGTATGGTTGAACGTGGTGATGAACGTATTTGGGATATTCTTGAAGATGTTATCAAGGAACACCCAGTACTTCTTAACCGTGCACCTACTCTCCACCGTTTGGGTATCCAGGCCTTTGAACCTGTCTTGATTGATGGTAAGGCCCTTCGTCTTCACCCATTGGTATGTGAGGCCTACAATGCCGACTTTGACGGTGACCAAATGGCCATCCACGTTCCATTGTCTGAAGAAGCTCAAGCTGAAGCACGTTTGCTCCTTCTTGCGGCTGAACACATCCTTAACCCTAAAGACGGTAAACCGGTCGTAACGCCATCTCAGGATATGGTTCTTGGTAACTACTACTTGACTATGGAAGAAGAAGGCCGTGAGGGTGAAGGTATGGTCTTCAAGGATATTGATGAGGCAGTTATGGCTTATCGTAATGGTTATGTTCACTTGCATAGCCGTGTAGGTATTGCAGTAGACAGCATGCCTGATAAACCTTGGAAAGAAAACCAACTTCACAAGATTTTGGTTACAACTGTTGGTAAGATTCTCTTTAACTCAATCATCCCAGCAGAAATTCCATATCTTCAAGAAACAACAAATGAGAACTTGACAGATAGTACACCAGATAAATACTTCCTTGAACCAGGTCAAGATATCCAAACAGTTATTGATAGTTTGGAAATTAATGCACCATTCAAGAAGAAAATCTTGGTAACATCATCGCTGAAACCTTCAAACGTCTTCGTACGACTGAAACATCAGCCTTCCTTGACCGTTTGAAAGACCTTGGTTACTACCACTCAACACTTGCTGGTTTGACAGTGGGTATCGCCGATATTCCAGTTATCGATAACAAACAAGAAATTATCGATGCTGCTCACCACCGTGTTGAAGAAATTAACAAGGCCTTCCGTCGTGGTTTGATGACAGATGATGACCGTTATGTTGCTGTTACAACAACATGGCGTGAAGCGAAAGAAGCACTTGAAAAACGTCTGATTGAAACACAAGATCCTAAGAACCCAATCGTTATGATGATGGACTCAGGAGCCCGTGGTAACATCTCTAACTTCTCTCAACTTGCCGGTATGCGTGGTTTGATGGCCGCTCCTAACGGACGTATCATGGAATTGCCTATCCTTTCAAACTTCCGTGAAGGTTTGAGCGTTTTGGAAATGTTCTTCTCTACTCACGGTGCGCGTAAAGGTATGACCGATACGGCCCTTAAGACAGCCGACTCAGGTTACCTTACTCGTCGTTTGGTTGACGTTGCCCAAGATGTTATCATTCGTGAAGATGACTGTGGAACAGACCGAGGTCTTCTTATCCGTGCGATTACTGATGGTAAAGAAGTTACGGAAACACTTGAAGAACGTCTTCAAGGTCGTTACACTAAGAAATCAGTTAAGAATCCTACAACAGGTGAAGTAATCGTAGGTCCAGATACTTTGATTACTGAAGACATGGCTGCTGCTATTGTCAATGCTGGTGTTGAAGAAGTAACTATCCGTTCAGTCTTTACATGTAATACACGTCACGGTGTCTGCCGTCACTGTTACGGTATCAACTTGGCAACAGGTGATGCGGTTGAAGTTGGTGAAGCAGTTGGTACTATCGCCGCTCAATCTATCGGGGGAACCTGGTACACAGCTTACTATGCGTACCTTCCACACCGGTGGGGTAGCCTCAAACACCGATATCACACAGGGTCTTCCACGTATCCAGGAAATCTTTGAAGCACGTAACCCTAAAGGGGGAAGCGGTTATCACTGAAGTTAAGGGTACTGTTATTGAAATCGAAGAAGATGGCTGCAACCACGTAACTAAGAAGTCTTCGTTCAAGGTAAGACTGGAATGGGTGAATACGTTGTTCCATTTACAGCTCGTATGAAAGTTGAAGTGGGTGACGAAGTACACCGTGGTGCGGCCTTGACAGAAGGTTCAATCCAACCTAAACGTCTCCTTGAAGTACGTGATACCTTGTCAGTTGAAACTTATCTTCTTTCAGAAGTACAAAAAGTTTACCGCAGCCAAGGGGTAGAAATCGGTGACAAACACGTCGAAGTAATGGTTCGTCAAATGCTTCGTAAAGTACGTGTTATGGATCCAGGGGATACAGATCTCCTTCCAGGTACACTTATGGACATTTCTGACTTCACAGATGCTAACAAGGATATTGTTATCTCTGGTGGTGTTCCTGCAACATCTCGTCCAGTTCTTCTTGGTATTACTAAAGCCTCACTTGAAACAAATTCATTCTTGTCAGCGGCTTCCTTCCAAGAAACAACACGTGTCCTTACAGATGCAGCTATCCGTGGTAAGAAAGACCATCTCCTTGGTCTTAAAGAAAATGTTATCATTGGTAAGACTATCCCTGCTGGTACAGGTATGGCTCGTTACCGTAACATTGAACCACTTTCAGTTAACGAAGTTGAAGTTATTGAAAACATTGCTGTTGATGAAGCAATTGTGGAATCATCTGAAGACTAAACCGAAAGCAAAAGAACTCACAATGAATTGTGGGTTCTTTTCGTTATTTATATGACTAGATCTCTTCTATTTTGATAAATATAAAATATAAGACCATTTTTTTTCATCTTTTCCAGTAAAATTTTG
>OIEK01000233.1_pt1 | contig 11907 bp, 10 predicted proteins | sample 1581821 | NCBI WGS metagenome assembly OIEK01 (sample SAMN03281017, study PRJEB24777) | human gut metagenome | isolation source: fecal sample PR221 from 1 month old male Chinese infant, caesarean... | reverse complement strand
GCGATGCCAGCGTGGTGGTGGAAGATATCGAGGATAACCCGGGCTTCTTCCGCGTGAAGCTGTACGCGGTGCCGCACTTCCAGGTCGAGGGGATGGACGTCAATCTGTCGCTGGTTAGCCAGATGCCAAAGGCGAAGGCGTAGGTTCGGACGATGATGAAAACGGAACGTCCGTTGTGGGGCCGGGGCATTATGGTGTCGCCTCAGCATTTTCAACAGCAGGCTGCGTATGCAGCCTGGACTGCGGAAGTGATTGCCCGGATGGGTCTTAACCACCCCTGGGGAGTGGTTGAGGCGACCTTCGAACCAGAGATGCTCAAACTGGGCCGCCTGCAGGCTCACAGGCTGCAGGTCCGGTTCCAGGATGGCACGATGATTGATACGGACAATGCCGATGCGCTGCCGTCCGCGCTGTCGCTGGACGGCGCGTCCGGCGAGGCGGTGATCGTGCTGGCGCTGCCCCTGATGCAGGCGAATGGCGGCAACTGTCTGAAGCCGGAGGAGGTGGCCGAAAGGCCGGTGCGCTTCCGGCAGCGCTGGCGCGATGTCCGTAACCAGTTTGGGGATGATACCCGGCAGATTGCCGTCATACAGCCGGAGCTGACCCTCCGCTTCGCCCACCAGGACAACAGCGATTACCTGACCTGTCCGCTTGTTCGCCTGCAGCGGGACTCGCAGGGGGCCTGGCTTATCGACGAGACGTTTCTCCCGCCGCTGCTGCAGATCCAGGGCAGCCGCTGGCTGGCGACGCAGCTTGAACAGCTGCTCGTCCAGCTCCGGGCTCGTCTGACGCGCCTGATGGCCATGCGTCGCGAAAGCAATGAACGGATGGCTGATTTTGCCGTAGCCGATGTCTCTCTGTTCTGGTTGCTGAATGCGCTGAACAGCGCCGAACCGGTGCTGGGGTACTTTCTGCGTTACCGGCAAAGCCCGCCGGAACGCCTCTACCCGGAGCTGGCGCGCCTGGCTGGTAGCCTGCTGACCTTTTCGCTCACCCATCAGGCGAATGCCGTCCCGATCTATCAGCATGACCAGCTGAACGCGGTTTTTCCGCCGCTGTTTGATTTACTGAGCGACCTGCTGGAGGCGAGCCTGCCATCGCGGGTGGTGGCGATTGCCCTGGAGCATGATGTCCGGCTGCACTTCTGGCAGGCGCGTCTGCACGATGCCCGGCTGCGGGAAGGGGCTGATTACTACCTGTCGGTTCGTTCGTCGGTACCGGTCGCCCAACTGCAGGAGCAGTTTCCGCGCCAGTGCAAAGTGGGCAGTCCGGATCATGTCAAAGCCATCGTCAACTCCTCGCGGACAGGGGTGCCCCTCACGCCATTGCGTCATGTGCCGGCGGCGATCCCGCTGCGTCTGGAAAATCAGTATTTCAGCCTCGATGTGTCCCACCCTCTGGCAACGGAAATGCTGCAGAGCGGCACCTGTATGTTTTACGTCCCGGGATGCTCGGTGAGCCTGAACTTGAACCTTTTTGCGGTACTACGAACGTGAATGAGCCTAAACGCGGCAACGCCGCGTCCATTGATATTGATGCGCTGCTGCAGAACACCTGGCTGCAGGTTATCAGCCTGCGCCACGGCCCGCAGTTCCGCGATGAGGAAGGGTACACGCTATGGCAGCGCTGTATTGCTGATGTCGAGCGCGTGCAACATGAGCTGAAGGCGAGCGGGCTTGATGACGCCAGCTGTCAGCATATTCTCACCGCCCAGTGCGCGCTGCTCGATGAAGCCGTGAAAGGGCGCGGCGTGGAGGATGAGGCCTGCCTGCAGTGGTATGACATTCCGCTGCAGGGGCACTTCCTCGGCACCATGGACGCCGGCGACACCCTGTGCGAGCGGATGCGTGATGTGTTGCGTGAACCGGCGCCCAACCTGGCCGTGGTCACCTGTTTTCAGCGGGTGATGCTGCTGGGTTTTATTGGCAGCTTTCGCTCCCTCCACGACCCCGAGCGCCTGAAGCTGGTCAACGCGCTCGGTGAGCGTGTCCTCCTTTTCAGTGCCCGGCTACCGCTCCCGTACTGGTAGAGAGTCGCGCCCGTCTGGGGATAAGCGGCTGGCTGGCCCCATGGCCGGTACGTATTGGCCTGAGCGTGGTGGTGGTACTCGCCCTGTGGTGGGGGCTCAACCACAGGCTCGATCACCTGCTGCTGACCCTGCTGCCGGGGGAGGTGAAATGAGCCCCGCGCAGCAGCGCGGGCTGGCGCTGTGGACAGGCTTGCTGAGCGCGCTGGTGTGCCTGCTGTTTTTGCCGGTTCCCCGCTGGGGGGCGTGGCTCATTCTGCTGGTCACGCTGGCCCTGATTATCGGGGTCTGGCGTATTGCCCGTCGTGGTGCCGAACGTAACGTCACATCAACCCTGGACCCTCTCCCGGACGGCGCTTATCGCCAGCCGGTAGTCCTCGTTTGCGGCGATCTGCCGTTTGTCTGGTCGCAAAAGTCTCCGGTGCGGGTCGTCAAACAGGGCTGCTGGATCCGCGTGGAAAAGACGGAGGAGCTGCAGCAGGTCGCGCGCCAGGTATTGAGCCAGCGGCCGGAATGGGGGCCTCAGCTGTCGGTGCTGCTCTGCGTCTGCCCGCAGCAGCACGCGCAAAGCGATGCGCTAACCAGCGCTCTGCTGTCCCTGCGCTGGCAACTCAGCCAGCTGCGTCGGCAGACGGGGTATGCCGTACCGCTGGCGCTGCAGGGGCAGGTGGGCAGCGCGATGAGCCCCAGTCTGCTCTGGCAGGCGGCGCTTCCGGGTGAAGCGGTGAAAGTCTGGCAGCCCTCCTGCGCCCCCTGTTCCGTACCGGCCTGGGTAAGCGCCGGTGGGGCGGCCGCGCTGGAGCAGCAGGTGCTGATGAACAGCCTGATGGGCTGGTCTGAACAGCACGTCCATGCCGTGTTGACGGAAGAGAATACCGACCTGCCACCTCTGACCCCCTGCGGCCGTGCTGTGGGGCCTCGGGCCCTCGCTGCCTGGAAGTCTGGCATCGTCGGCCTGGACGACGTGGTTATCCCGACATAGCGGCCTGTCGCGGGTAGCTGGCTGGCAGCCAGATGAGAGCGACACCGGGGACGCTTCAGCTTTGCCGGAATTCATCCTGCCGCAGTTACCGGCGGGACGGGGACTCACGCCACGAGGCAGGGCCTGGCGCGCGGCGCTCGCGATTTTCACCCTCGCGGCTGTCGCCGCGCTGCTCAGCAGTGGCTGGAACAATCGACAACTGCTGCAGCGCGTGGGCGTCGATATTGCCCGTTATGAGCGGATTGCGATGGATGATTATCGACCAAAAGCCAGCGCTGTCAGGGTGCTGCGTGAAGATGCCGCGCTGCTCGATAGCTGGGCGCGTAACGGCGTCCCGCTGCGCCTGAGTCTGGGCTTGTATCACGGGGAGCAGATTCGCCTGCCGTTGCTGGAGGCGATTCGCGGTTACGTGCCGCCTCCGCCTCCGCCCAGGCCGGTGCAGCACGTCGCGCCGAACGTCATCCGCCTTGACAGCATGTCGCTATTCGATACCGGGAAATGGGTACTGAAGCCTGGTTCGACAAAGCGGCTGGTCAGCTCGCTGATGGACATTAAGGCCAGGCCCGGGTGGCTGATCGTGGTGGCGGGTCACACCGACAGCGTGGGTGAGGAAAAAGCCAACCAGCTATTGTCGCTGAAACGTGCGGAATCGGTCCGCGACTGGATGCGCGATACCGGCGACGTGCCGGACAGCTGCTTTGCCGTTCAGGGCTATGGCGAAAGCCGACCAATTGCAACAAACGATACGCCGGAAGGCCGTGCGCTGAACCGTCGTGTCGAAATCAGTCTGGTGCCGCAGGTAGACGCCTGCCGGTTACCGGACCAACCCTCTGCGTCATCCCAGGATGATGGCGCTTCACTACACAATGGAGAGTAATTCCATGGCAATTCCTGTTTATCTTTGGCTGAAAGACGATGGCGGCGCGGACATTAAAGGGTCTGTCGACGTTCAGGATCGTGAAGGCAGTATCGAAGTGGTGGCCCAGGAGCATAACCTGTACATCCCGACCGATAACAACACCGGCAAACTGACCGGCACGCGTATTCATACGCCGTTCCTGTTCACCAAGGAGATCGACTCCTCCAGCCCCTACCTGTACAAGGCAGTGACCACCGGCCAGACCCTGAAATCCGCTGAGTTCAAGTGGTACCGAATCAACGATGCCGGCCAGGAAGTGGAGTATTTCAATACCAAACTTGAGAACGTCAAGGTGGTGAAAGTGAATCCCCTGATGCACGACATCAAAAACCCCGCCTACGAGAAGCACAACCATCTGGAACAGATTGAGCTGCGCTAGGCCCGTTTCAGGGGGGCGGAGGCGGCTGCTGCTTCAGCGTGCCCGCCCGCTGGACGCCGGGTATGACGGTGCGCGTTGACTGGGAAACCGGGCAGGGTTCATCTGCGGGTTTCCCGGGGTTTGCTGACAGGGCTAAATATAAAGCCTGGATAGCAGACATTGATGCCCAAAAACGCCAGCACAGCCAAACCGTTCCGCTGCCCGACTATAACGGCCAGGATGTGTGCGGCATTACGGTGCACTTTTTACCCTGCGATGACGTGAAGGTGACCACCAGCTGTTACACCTACGGCAGTCCGTCGTACCCGATAAAAGAGCCCGTCAGGATGAAGGAGCCCGCCGTATGTCCGAAATAACCGAAACCCATGCCGCCTGGGTCCCGCCGCCGTTTCCGCCGCAGGGACGTCTGCCGGGCCGGGCGCTGCAGGTTGGGCAGAACTGCCATCAGCAGAACAGCGACGAGCGGCGCTATCACCAGGAACTGTGTCTGGCTGCCGGACGGCGCGTGGAGCCGCCGTGCTGCAAGACACTGCACATCAGCCTGTTTTTCGACGGTACCGGCAATAACTTAAATCATGACTTTTTTATCGCGAACCCGAAGCACCCGACCAATATCGCGCGTTTGTTTCGTGCCACCATTGGCGACGGTACCGCCGGCGGCGTCACTGATACCAAAAAGATGCCGCTGGATGGGGTAAAAGACAGTGGAGGAAAATACTTCAAGTTTTATATTCCCGGTGTGGGCACCCCGTTCCCGGAAGTGAATGACCCGGACTATTCCACCATGGGTCTGGTGGGGGCAGTTAAGGGTGAGGAGCGGATTAACTGGGCGCTGCTGCGGATTATTGATGTGCTAATGCGCCTGAGTAAGGACAAGGAAAACAATAGCATAAAGCTGTCCGAAGGAGCCAGCCGTGAATCCCTCAAAAAAATGGGTACCAGCTGGAACCGGCTGTGGTTTGGCGGCAGCCATAACCGCTATGAAGAGTTCACTCGTTTGCTGAATGATTTGGCCTCTGATTTGAAGCCCCTGATTATTCAGCCTGAGCCGGGCAAGCCGAAACTGACAGGCATCAAGCTGTATGTCTATGGTTTTTCCCGCGGCGCGGCAGCGGCGCGCACCTTTGTGCGCTGGCTGAGCGAACTGCTGCCCCCCGCCGGCAGCGGAGGGTGAAAAACCCGCCGCAGTGCCTGCAGACAGGCGGGATGCAGCTGCCCGTCAGCGTGGAGTTTCTCGGGCTGCTGGATACGGTGGCCTCCGTCGGGGTGGCGCATGTGGTGCCGGTTGCCGACGGGCATATGTCCTGGGCAGACGGCACGATGGAGCTGCCGGATGATGAAACCTATGGCGGGCTGATAAAAAAATGTGTCCACCTGGTCTCCGGGCATGAGCAGCGTCTCTGCTTTCCGCTGGACTCAGTGCGCCGGGCAAACGGCAAATACCCGCCCTGTGCCACTGAGGTGGTTTACCCGGGGATGCACTCGGATATTGGTGGAGGATATCCACCGGGGGATCAGGGGAAAGCGAATGGTGAGAATGACAGTTTATTGCTATCTCAGGTAGTTTTAAACGATCTTTATTCTGCGAGCTTCCAGGCTGGGGCCCCTCTGAAAGTACCTGTCGACACGCTGCCTGTTGATCTTAAAAAAGATGCATGGCGTGCTATGCACCCTGATCTCATAAAACAATTTGATACCGATATTCCTTTAGTCAACCGCTTCAACGCCTGGCGCGAACTTACTCTGGGCCAAACCACGCCGAAAACGTTCGATCCCGAAGCAGCCTCTCACTACGAACCACCTGCCGCCGGCGGCAGTCTGGAAACCGTCATTGCTGAGCAGATGGCCTGGATCACCGCCTGGCGCATCGACCGCTATGCCAGAGGCTCGATGCTGAAAACGCCCTTCTATCAGCGCGCCAAGAATACCGACGCGCTGCCTGCCGCGCGTAAGGCGGCAGAAGAGGTTCGTGATGAAAAACAGGCGGCGGTGCTTAGGGCTCGCCAGAACCAGATAGCAAACCAGCCCCCTGACAGGATGGATGAGCTGGTTTTGCAGCCGGGCGTGAAGGATTTTGACCCAAAGATGGATCAAACCCAGCTGTTCGACGCGGCGAAGGAGTTCGGTAAGGATTACCACGACGGTTACCGTATTCCGGATAACCTGGCGCAGCTGGTGCTGGATACCGTGCTGCAGCCGGTGATTTTCGTTCTCAATACCGATGATGAAGCGCAGGAATACCGGCGCATGAAGCGTGACGGAGAAGCCCGGGTGGCCGTCCTCTTTCCCGATGCCGGGGAGGCCAGCAACGCGGAGCAGCCTGCCGGACTGGTGAGGGCGCTGTTTGATGATCAGGTGCATGACTCACGCGCCTGGTTTATGTATGCCGCGCTCGGCACGCGCGAGATGTGGACCGGTTACTTCCGCTACCGGATGATTTACTTCAGCGAGCGCTGCAGTAAACCGCTCTCGCCGCTGGTGCTCGCCGGAGACCTGGTGGGTTTTGCGACCGTGACCGCGGGCGTCGTGCTCAGTTTCCGGCAAAAGCGCCTGACCGGCAAGCTGGCCGGGCTGGCCGCGACAGGCGCCGTGCGCTCGCTGGAGGTGGCGGTGCTGGACCAGATAACCGGGGAAGCGCTGCCGGAGCTGCCCGGAGGGGAGCAGCTGCGGGCATTTACCCACGAGCCGGGAACCGTTGTCGCACAGCAAAAGGCGCGGAAAGCGGACGAGCAGCTGGCGCGGGGGCAAGCCGCGCTGCCGGCCAGCTGGCTGGAGGACGTTCTGACGACAACGGTCTGAACGCGGATAAGGAGGATCCGATGAATAAAGTCATTCGCAAAGGCGATACCCTGCGGGAGTATGGGGGCAGGGTGCTGATGGGGCATTATCAGTGTTTTGGTCTGGGGTTCGCCTGCAAGGGCGACCGGTCAAGTGTAACAAACACGGTATGACGACCATTGCTGAAGGCAGCGCACGAACCACGATTGATGGCCAGCCGGTTGCGCTGCACGGTCATCGCTGCGCCTGCGGCTGCATGCTGGTCAGCTCTAACCCAGACTGCGGGGTTGATCAGTGAGGCCGGTACCGGAGTATCCCCCGTACAGAGACGCGCGACCGCCTGGTACGGCCAGGTGGCTATCGGCTTCGGCCCTGCTGGTCCTGCTTAGCGGCGGGGTCAGCGCTTTACTTCCCTCGTCAGAAGGAAAAAGCGCCCTGGCCGCCACCGGGATCCTGTTGGCTCTGGTGCTGGCAGGTACCGGCTGGTTGATCCGGCTGCTGTACTACCGCATGAGCGTGCATAACGCCAGGTTCTATGACCAACTGGTGGCATACGAACAACAGCAATGGTGGGCGGAGCATCGGCAGCCGATCGGGTTACAGGAAGGTCTGTTACTGGGGCCCATGGGCAAAACGACCACTGACTGGCTGCGGGTGCTAAGCCGTCACCAGCGTCCGCCAGAGGAAGAGAACGAGGGCGGCGGCAGGGCGCTGCGAGCGCCATACCTTTCAGTTTCTGAGGCTATCGCCCGCGAAAAACGGCTGGCGGAACTACTGGTGATGGAATGGCAACGACAGCGCAGTGAAAGAACGCTTACGCCGCCGCTGCGTTGCTACTGGCAGGGAACGGAGCTCGCCTGGCAGGCGTTTCGTGCACAGATGACCCTCACTGTTGCGCAGATGACACTACCCTCACGCCCGCATGCCTGGCGTGGGGAGGCCAGCCTCGCGGAGATAGCACACGCTCTGGCGGAAGCTGCCCCCCATGACACTGTGCTTATCGCCGGATGTCAGGTGGTTGTCGCCCAGACGGGGGCGGTGCAACCCGCCGGAGAGTCTGCGGTACTGTGGCTCGCCGGACGAGACGGTCCGGTGCACCTGACCAGGGGGGAAACCTATTGCGCAGAAAAAGGGGAGGCCCTGACTGCTGTAGCCGCTCGTGTGCTGGAGCAGAACGAACTGAGCGGCCCCCCGGAAGCCTGTGCGCTGTTTTTTCAGCCGGGGCTGGAAGCGCTGGCGCACAGCGGTTGGGATATCAACCTGTATCGCCAGGATGCCTGTTGGGGAGACATCGGCGAGATGGAAGGCTTGACCGTTCTGTCGCTGGCGGCGATCTACGCCGCGCACTACCAACAACCGTGTGGCTGGCTAGCCCGCGATCCCTTGAATACCCTCGCAATTGGAATTGTAAAACCTGATGGACAACGTCAATAAACCTGTAGCTATCTCTGTGGCGGCTACGGTTATCGTCTGTATTGCTGCGGTCACGCTTCTGGTGCTCCTGGGCGGGCTGGCATGGTGGCTGTGGGCGATGGATCGTGCCACGCAGTGGGAAACGCTGCGCCCGCTTATCGCTACGGGCTTTATTATCTGGGGGATGGCACTCAGCCTGCTGGTACTGGGGTTTATGGCCTTTCGACTGCTGATAAAAGATAAGGTTAAGCCTTCAGCAGCGCCTGTGTGGCAACCCACCAGGCCTGCCGGGGGCGAAGCCCTTTATGCCCCGCTGAAAAAGCACCTTCACGCACGTTACCGCCTGCGCTGGCGGCGCAAAGTCCGCCTGCTTTTAGTCACCGGCGACGAGGCGGCAATCGAACAACTGGTGCCTGGCCTGCGTCAGCAGCACTGGCTTGAAGGCAACCGCACCGTGCTGATTTACGGCGGCAGCCTTGCATCGGAGCCTGACCGAGAAAAATACATCGCGCTGCGCAAGCTGCGCCGTGGCCGTCCTCTGGACGGGATTGTGCGGGTGATGCCGTCGTCTCTCACCCTGACGCCGCAGATAAGCGAGAGCGACCTGCACGGGCTGGAAAAAATCAGCGAACTGCTGGGCTATGCCGCCCCGGTCTGGTTATGGAAACTGTGCGACAGTGAGTGGCCGCAGGCTGACCGCGCGGTGCAGGCGGTAGGGGTTAGCTTCCCGTTGCGCGCTACCGAGGACGATGTCGCCCGTCAGCTTGCGCAGATGTTGCCCACGCTACGGGAGCAGGGGATGCACCAGATCGCAGCAGATACCCGCCACGACTTTCTGCTGCGTCTGGGGCAGCAGCTTATCGACGGGGGGATCGCGCAATGGCGCTGGCAGCTGGCGCCGTGGCTGACCGCCTCGCGGCAGCGGCTTGCGCTGCGAGGCCTGATGTTTAGCCTGCCAGAGCCTCGTACCGTAGATCCGTATCAGGAGGCGGATACCTCGCCTGCGGGCCAGCCTCATCTCCTGACGCTGCCCGCCACCTGGCTGGGGATCGTCGATGACTGCCGCCGTTTACGCGGGCATCACGTGGGAATGGCGTGGGAGCGGGGCCTGGCGTGCGGTCTGCTGGCCATCCTCGGCCTGTGGGCGGCGGGACTGCTGCTCTCCTTTGCCCTCAATTACAGTCAGATTGCTTCGGTAGCGGGAAAAGCCCGCGACCTGGTGGCCCACCCCTCCGTTTCTGACTATCAACTGACGGCCCTCCATGCCCTGCGCAATGAGGCCGGCCGTCTCGTGCACGATGGGCAGAAGGGAGCGCCCTGGTATCGGCGCTTTGGTCTGGACCATCATCAGCAACTATTAAACGCCGTCCTGCCCTGGTACGGTGTGGCAAATCATCGCCTGATACGTGACCCGGCCAATGCCGCGTTGCAGCAGGCGCTCAGCGCGCTGGTCAACTCCGCCCCCAATAGCGACCAACGAGCCAGGCTGGCGAAACCGGGCTATGACCAGCTGAAAGCCTGGCTGATGATGGCTCGTCCGGATAAAGCCGATGGCGCATTTTTTGCGCAGACCATGAAAACGGTCCAGCCGACGCGAATGGGGATCTCGACCGGTCTGTGGCAAAGTCTGGCGCCGGATTTGTGGGCCTTTTATCTCTCCCTGCTGCCCGAGCGGCCAGAGTGGAAGATCATCCCGGATGCGCAACGGGTGAGTCAGAGCCGTCAGGTTCTGTTGCAGCAGCTAGGTCGCCGCAATGCCGAAAGCACCTTATATGAGAACATGCTCAAATCCGTGCGTCGTAATTTTGCCGATGTGTCGCTGGAAGACATGACCAGTGGCACCGACGCGCGCCGCCTGTTTACCACCGATGAAGTGGTCCCGGGGATGTTTACCCGCCAGGCATGGGAAGGCGGCATTCAGCAGGCCATTGATAAGGCAGCCAGCTCGCGCCGGGAGGAAATCGACTGGGTGCTGAGCGATTCGCGCAAAACGGTGTCGACAGACCTGTCGCCGGAGGCGCTGAAAGCGCGTCTGACCCGACGCTACTTCACCGATTTCGCCGGCAGCTGGCTGAATTTTCTCAACAGTCTGCGACTTAATCCGGCGACCAATATCGCCGATGTTACCGACCAGCTCACGCTGATAAGCGATGTCCGCCAGTCGCCGCTGATTGCCCTGATGAATACCCTTGCCTGGCAGGGGCAGGCGGGGCAACAAAGGGAGGGGCTGTCGGACAGCCTTATTAAATCGGCCAAAGATCTGGTGGGCGGGAAAGACAAGCCGGTCATCGACCAGTCGGCCGCCGGCCCGCAGGGGCCTCTGGATGACACGTTCGGCCCACTGCTCCAGCTGATGGGGAAAAACACGGGCAGCAACGTCATGTCGGCCGATAGCACCCTGAGCCTGCAAACCTATCTGACCCGTATCACCCGCGTGCGCCTGCGCCTGCAGCAGGTTGCGAATGCTTCCGATCCGCAGGAAATGATGCAGGTCCTGGCGCAGACCGTCTTCCAGGGGAAAAGCGTCGACCTGACCGACACGCAACAGTACGGTAGCCTGATTTCGGCAAGCCTTGGCGAAGAGTGGAGTGGCTTCGGCAACACTCTGTTTGTGCAGCCGCTGACTCAGGCCTGGGAAACTGTGCTTCTGCCGTCGGCGGCCAGTCTGAATGATAAATGGCGCCGCTCGGTGGTCGCCAACTGGCACACCGCCTTTGACGGACGCTTTCCGTTTGCCGCCAGCAAAAGCGATGCCTCCCTGCCGATGCTGGCTGAGTTTGTGCGCAAAGACAGCGGGCGAATCGAACGTTTTCTCACGACGGAGCTGAACGGTGTCCTGCATAAAGAAGGCAGTCAATGGGTGCCGGATAAGGTCAACAGTCACGGCCTGGTCTTTAATCCGGCCTTTCTGCGCGCGATCAACCAGCTAAGCCAGCTGTCCGACATTCTTTTCACCGACGGCAGCCAGGGGATCAGCTTTGAGTTACAGGCCAGGCCTGCCCCGGAGGTTGTCGAGACACAGCTGACGATAGACGGCCAAAAGTTGCGCTATTTCAATCAGATGGCCGACTGGCAGACTTTCCGCTGGCCGGGGGAGACGTATAAACCCGGTACTCTGCTTACCTGGACCACCGTCAATGCGGGCACGCGCCTGTTCGGTGACTACAGCGGTACCTGGGGTTTTATTCGCTGGCTGGAGCAGGGTAAACGCCATCCGCTGGATCGCAGCCAGTGGATGATGAGCTTCTCCGCCCCGGATGGCCGCACCCTGCAGTGGGTATTGCGCTCCCAGCTTGGGAGCGGCCCGTTGGCGCTTCTGGCGCTGCGCGGATTGACCCTGCCGGATCAGAATTTTTTACTGTCGAGCGGCTGAGAGCGCACAGGTCCTGACGACGGGGGTAGGGAATAGT
>OIEK01000231.1_pt1 | contig 12447 bp, 24 predicted proteins | sample 1581821 | NCBI WGS metagenome assembly OIEK01 (sample SAMN03281017, study PRJEB24777) | human gut metagenome | isolation source: fecal sample PR221 from 1 month old male Chinese infant, caesarean... | reverse complement strand
AGCCGCGTTTTGTCGTCCCCACTCCTTTACGGTAGCCCTCAAGATTGAGAGATACCCTCCGAGCATTTTCTCCTCGTCGAAAACGCATTTTCGGGAGGATTTCACGCGCCGACTCGATGCCGGTGTCGATGCCAGCTTTCGGCACAACTTTAAAATTCAGCGAGTACATTTGACCATCTATTTCGTAACCCTCGCGCGCCAGCTCTTTTCGGGACTTCGCATCTGCGGCAAACTCTCGGTTCTCGATATCGTGCGGTCCCCAGTGTTCACCGTAGGTATAGCCCCGGTCTTTGAGCACCTTCATGTAATGCCGCAGGCCCTCGCCTGAGTTTTCGTAGTAGTCGATGATGTGGAACTCTTCGCCGACCTCACGAACGAACCAGATCGCCGTGGAGTCGCCTACTCCGATATCCCAGAATGTGTGAACCGGGAGGTGTGAGTTATCCGGGATTTTGCCGATCCGCTTATTGGTGTAGAGCCAGCTGAACTGTTTGGCGTAATACGCACCCTCGACAGACTGCTGGAATGCCTCGGCGGGAATGGTCGGGTACTCGCGCTTCATATCATCGCCGAGAGTTTTCTCTTTGGCGTGATACCAGGATTTCTGGCGCTCATCAACGACAACGCCGTGCTTCGCCTCCATTTCAGCGAAATAATCAACCAGGCGTTGGGGTAGCGGCTCTACCGGGTCAATGGCGTACTGCGGATTCTTCCACCAGGAAAAGAAGAAAAACTTCCAGTCCAGCGGGGAAAGCTGTTTGTCCTGCAGCAGGGCTTTTTCTGCCGTCTGGCAATAGTCGAAGAAGTAGCCTGCCCGGCCCTCCGCAGTGCTTTCAATCGTCGCGAAGCATCCAGTTGATACTGCCTCAAACGCGCCAGTGACGATCTCGCGCGCTTTGTGAGGAAACTTGGCGCATATCTTCCCGAACTCGGAAACGTGCAGGTAACGCAGCGTACCGCCACGGAATGAAGTGCTGACGTAGAGTGAACCGCCCTTCTTAAATACCAGTTCGCCGGCAGAGTCATTGCTTGCCGGGTTCGCCGCCCTGATTTCTTTCGGCAGTTTGTCGTAAGCGTACTTCACCTTCTCGCGGAACAGGCGCTTAGCGTCATTCAGCGTGTGGGCGATCAGCGCGCATTTTGCCGACTCGAACAGCGCTGCATCCAACTGGATGATGCACACCTCTGTTGTGAAACCTAGCTGCCTGGCTTTCAAAATGATGTTGCGGGTGTGGATCCCCTCGAAGTATTCCCGCTGCTCAGGCGTCATTCTGAATCGTGTGGGCTTCCCCTCTTTGTCGGTGATCCAGTAGAGATTGTTTAGCCGCCAGTCTTTATCAGCCAGCAGCTTGAGGTGCTCTGGTTTCATTACGCCCCCTGAGAGAGCGAATCCATCAGGTCGGACAGTGCGTCAACAACCTTATCTTTATCGCCTTCATCCATGCTGTAAGCCTGTCGCTCAAGACCAATCAGATTCTTCAACGTCTCACTCAGAGCTTTCATTGACTTAACACGCTCCGGCATGCTGATGATGGCCTGATAAAGCTCGTTAAGCCGATCGCGTCCGTTGTCGTCCGGGGATGACATCAGTTCGCCCAGTTGACGCAGAGACTCAACGTCTGCGCACTCAGCCTCGAGCTCATCAAACAGGGCATTAGCAAGCGTTCGCGCCCGACGGATATCGCCTCGATGCTGCATGCGTACCGTGGCTATCACCTCGGCAGTTGCCTCTATCAGTACGCGCTCAGACAGTACCGTTTCGGTGCGTACTTGCTTGCGTACCTCAGCTTTGCGTACCAAATCATCAGCGCGTTCTTTCACCTTAGCGTTGAGGTCTCGTGACCAGTCGTCGCGCTTTGCACGCTTGCGTATAGCGCCTTCGCTGATACCGTGCTGCGATGCGATTTCACGGAGGGACATCACTCCAGCCCGGTAAGCCGATTCGATAGCCTCCCAGTCCGGTTTTGCCATTGATTAACTCCAGTGTTTGTTACGCCATTATCAAGCCCACCCGTAGATGAGCTTTGGAATGGCTACTTCGCTTTTGCTTTTGCTTCCGCTCGCTTACGGCGCCGCTCTTCTTTCTTCTCGGCGTTTGCCATGTCCATGAATGCCTGCATGATCGAGTTCCGCATCATGTAGCTGACAAAGTGATGATTGACACAGCCATTGAGGCGCAGTTGCTCGCCAAACTGATCCACCGAGGCCAGCGCTTCCATCATGCCCTTCTCGCCTTTCATGAACTCTGAGAAGTCGCGCCCGCTCTGGAGGCGCATTCGACAAGACGATCTGTCATGCCGAAAGTCCGGGGAGAGTCATTTGCAACTGGTCAGTCAACAGCTTAATTTTTGCGAGGAGTATTGGCTTTTCATACTTCCACCCCGCCAGCCCGCTCCCGCAATGGCTGGCGTAATCCTTTTATTATCGAATTCGAGGATGCTTAGGTTGAGATCTGCAACCAGATCGCTCTTTCTTTGCAGCTCACCTGTAAAAAATTTATCAAGAATAATGAATGCGCCTGCCTCAAAGTCAGAGTCTAGGAATGCTGCATATTTATAAGCGATCAATTTGTGGGCGAAGGTTCCACCGCCGTTACCAGCCACAGTTAGTGTTGGGGAGGCAGGCAACTCCAAACTCTCGTTTTTTGAGAGTTTGAGCAAACTGCTGATAAAGCGCTTCGTGGAGGCGTTTCGCAAAAAGTACCACGGGCGTAGCTTGTCCATATTCCGCTTAATCAGAGATGGAGCCAGTCCCTCCTCCTTGGCTTTAGCCGCCGCACCCAGATGTCAGTTAGGCACACCATATCGCCATCAAGGACACGGACCGGAGTATTGAACATGCATAAATTAGTCATATCGGTAATTACCTTTTAGTGATGAACCTTGTCTCACAGGAAATCCGGCCCTCAGAGGCTCCGACAGCCAGCCGGGTTCCTCAAGGGTCATCCTGAAAGGTTCTGAGTGATGGAATGCGCGTGAGATGCGCGGGTTTGCTGCAGGCAATAAAAGCCCCGCGATTGCGAGGCTGTGATGATTTGTTACCCAACCACCGGGCCTGACGTGCTTGTTGCGGTGGCGTCAGGTGCTGAGTCGGCTTCTGCCTGGAGTTGTTTAAGCCTGACCTGCACCAGCGCCTCAACTTTATCGGCTTCTGCCTTTGCTGCTGCTGCGGCCTCCTGCGCTTTTGCTTCGGCGTGGGCTTTGAACCAGTCACGGATTTTAACCCAGCCACCAGCGATGAGCAGAAACGCACTGGTGATGGCGGAGAAGTACAGCAATACACTCTCAAAGAACGTCATTTTGTTTTCCCTTGCCTGAGTTGTTCAGCCTGCCGGATGGCGGCCAGTTGGTTGTTTGCTTTCTCTATCGCAGCCAGCAGAGGTTCTATCCAGAGAACGGCCTGGCAGTACGTCAGTTGGCTGGAGGGAGCGGAGGCACTACCGGCTTTGTCAGTTCCGGCGGTAGCGGTGTACATTGCCCCGGCACGTAGACTGTTCGTGTAGTTGAGCAGCCCGTCAGCAACGTAAGCAGGCACAGGGTAATCACACGTTTTTTCACGGCGGAGTATCTCGCGGTATTCGATGACGGTTGTTTCTGCTTTGGCGTCAACGGCGGCATTAGCATCCACAGTACCGGATGCCAGCGCGCTGAATGCCTGACTTTCTGTTGCCTGCTGTTGAATGACTTTCGCCTGCATCAGGACATTGGCATCAGCGGTATCAGCGCGGTTGCTGTTGCTCGCATAGCGGGAACCAAAGAACAGGCCAAGCCCGGCCACCAGCAGAATCAGGAATACGATTATGCTGGCCCGCGCTTCGGCACTCATCACACACCATCCAGGCAAAGCTGTTTTTCTTCCCCGGCGCGAGTAACCAGTCCCCGGCAATATCTGACCACCGCCCCATACCCAGCGAGTGAACTGATTCGCACGGCTGCGTTATGTTGCGCTACGAAGCAAGTAAAAGTTGTGAACTGCGGAGGTTACCGCAACCAGACGCGGAACGTTACCGACACAGCAGCGCTGAACGTGTTATCACTGAGCTTTGCGCCGTTGGCATAGGTGTTCACGCATTTCTCAGCGACAAGGATGTTTTTCTCCCAGTCGGCGGCGATTTGCTGATCGTTTTTACGGGTTCCCTCTTTGACGCCGTGAGTATTGCCGATACCGTCAGTCAGAACACCAGCAGGACAAACGTAAGGGTCGCGCCTGCATGATTCTGCATTGCCGATAAGCTCCAACCCGCGCTGATTAGTCCTGATATGGCCGTTGCTCACCACAATCGCGATAATGGTCATGACCGAACAGGCCACCCCGGCCACACCCAGCTTTTTACCTGTAGCCATGGTTAATCATCCTGCGGTGGCGATACGAGTTTCCCGGCAGAAAGCGCTTTCTCATATGCTTTCGTCCAGCGGCGTTTGAAATACAGATTGGTGAAGTACGTGGCGGCACCTATTAGGATCCCGCTTATCAGCGCAATAAAATTCCAGTCCAGACCGTGAAACCAGTCATAGGCCCGCGCAAGGCCTGTACAAATCAGGCCGCCTGACGTGCAGTACGTGGCCGCCGAGAAGATTTTATCAGGCATGATTCTATGCATCTCTCTCACCTCCGATTAGTCGGGGTGCTGTGCGTAATAGGTTCAGGCCCTCGGACTGCAATTAACAACGAGAGCTACTGATAATGTTATTTTCTTCTTTTAGGGATTCTATTTTCTTTATCAAACCCCGATAAAGGTCAGGATGGATTTTATCGCAAATATCTTTGTATTTTTCAGCTGCTTCCATTTTTGCGTAATACCATGCCAAATGTGCATCATACGGATCATCAAATAGACCTAAATGTCTGTTTTTATTATCCTCTCTTATTGCCGCCTGAAATTTAATAGAGTTCTTTCTGGCGCACACTCCAGTAGGGTATTTTCCTTTTTGTGTTGGCCTGAGAGTAATAAAACCATAAGTGATCGAGGAATAAAAACACAACGTGATGGCATGTAAACTTTATTTCCAGGAACCAGAAGGTCTTTATCTAATTCATAACCTTCAACGTGATATTTTTCATAAAATTTATTGAATTCACTAAAAGTAAGCCATTCGTCGCAAACGGTACATCCTGAATACGCCTCTCGCTCATACTTACCTTTACGGTAACAACGACCGAGCATGCCTATCCAAACCGAATATGAGTGGATATTTTCCATTACACCTGATGATTCAGCATCCATAATACCAACGCCAAAAACAAGAGTGCGACGTTCTGCTTTAGCTATAGCAGAATTAAGCATTGCGTTTACCTTCTTTGAAATGAACCTTTGTCGCATAGGAAATCAGCCCGTCGAGGCTCGCCAGCGCTAACTGACTTCCTCAAAGGCTCATTTCAAATACATGGGTTCGACGATTAATACTGCGCATGCGAAGCGCGAAAAAAAACCCGCCACGGGGCGGGAATATGGGTCGAGCAAAACCGGCGATTATGCCGAAGGTACCCGCTGGTTGGGTTTGGTGCCGGGCAAAGGAATCGAACCTCTGGCGCATTGCTTACAAGGCAATCGTTCTGCCACTGAACTTGACCGGCTTAATTGGCGGGACAGCGTGGACTTGAACCACGATAAGCAGGTTAACAGCCTGCCGTAATGACCTTTATACGACTGACCCAGAAATAAAAAAGCCCAAGGCATTAACCTCGGGCTTAAATTTGTTGGTGATTCTATGTCACCTCGCTCTTTCGCCTTCGACGTCCGAGCATATACAAATTATGCAGCTTCAAAACTTGTTTTCAAGTCTTTTTTGCAATTTTCTTCATTTTCGATGCTAAGTTCTGCAATAAGCGTGAAGAAGACAGCAGAATTGAACAACTCCACACACCATCTGATACGGTCGATACATTGTTTTTCCGTCAGGAATGGTGCGTAGTGATATTGCATCCACCTGGCCATATCGACCAGTGGCTGCCGACTGGAGTAATACCGCTTCCCTACCTTGTAAATCATGTTCTCTACCGGAAAAGCTTTAAGAATTACCGCTTCCATAAAATCAGCTTCGTCACGGTCTATGGCGTTTGAAATCACTTCACTGAGAGATTTTTTAGGCCAAATAATGGCTCTGGCCATAACAATCAGGCTTTCACCTGAGTACCCTATTTTCTTAAGTCTCGTCAAAACGTCAGCAATTTTTTCCTGTTGCTCGCCACTCCACCCGGTAATTATCATCGACCACATGCCACATCCGCCGGATAAATGCTCTGTTCCGCTCCCGCCAAAAACTGATCCCCATAATCCAAGTAGTGATCTGATCCATCTTTCTTGTGATGGTTTCAGGCGGCGGTACTTGCCAAGGTATGAGCGGCGAGGAACTTTGGCCAATTCTGACCATGCGATATTTTGGTCTGCACGTTTCATGCTGCACACTCCGGCTGTTGTTTTTGCTGTGTGGTCTTAACTGGCTTGCTGTGGCGCTTTATGGCGGGTAGTTTCGCCCGCGCTACGCTCTCAATCTGGTATCTGATGAAATGATCGAGGTTCACTTTTGCCACCTCATCGCCGCGTCTAATTCAGCCTGCGGAATAGCAAGAAGCGCCCGCTTTTGTTGTTCAGTCAGGTTCCTGATACCCATAAACACGATGCCGTGCGGAGTTCTAACAGCCTGAACATGTTGATCGCGATACAGGTTGATTAATGCCAGTGCGTTTTGGGCGCTCATGCCGCCTCCTGATGACGAGACCTGCGCCTCTCAAGCTGGCGGGCGCGGCGAGTGAAGATGGATTTGATGCGCTGAAAGTACGGAATATCGAACTTGCGGGCGGTGTTGTTATTGTTCAGGGCTTCAACGCGATCAGCTCCAATACGCTCTATCAATCCAAGCTCGAAGGATTTCTGCGCTCCTGCCCGGTCGCGGTTGCAATAGACGCACTGCGCTGCGGTGTTGAAGAGATTGAATGACAGGTGAGCCGCTGCGCCACGGGTGCGGTAATGGCCGCAATCCATCGTTCCGCCAAATTTCTGCTCTGGCATTCGCCCGCAACTGATGCAGGGCTTGCCAGCATCACGCAGACGAACGTAACGGTTGAAGACGTCTTGAGCCTCTTTTCGCCACTGTGATTTTGTCTTAAGGGCAATGCGACGTTTACGCATGTTCTGGCGATCGGCTTTATCGGCTTCTTTCTTTTCCTTGAGTTTGCGGGCGGTGGCCTTGGCTTTTTCTTTTTCGCGTAACTGGATGGCATATTCCGCCCCATGCTCCGGACAGCACCAGCGGATATTGTCGTAAGCAGGAATGAACCAGGCTGAGCATACTTTGCACTTGCGACGGGGTGGCTTACGCATGATGCCTCCTCGCTTGCGAGACGCAGCCATTTCTGGTCTACAAGACGAGCCGTGTAACCCTTTAAGAGTGGGTATTTCGGAAGGTAAAAGTGCCGCTTTTCGCTTCCGGCGTGCGGGCATGCGAAAGATAGATCGCTCAATGATTTTTGCGAGTGGGCTGGACATCATGCCTCCTGCTTATCACGCAAGAGCTGGTATTCGCAGCCATTGGGAATCGTCAGAGCCAGGCCAAATTGCGCGCACCAGGCTTCGACTTTGCAGAGGAAATCATGCATTTTCCCGGTATCAAGATCGGCAGTGTGGCGAGGTTCCCAGGTTGTGGTCTTTTCTCCTGTGATGAAATCGGTGTAGGTCACCTCTTCACACCCGAGATAGGTCTTTTTTAGGTTGCGCTTAACCCATTCCGGGGTTGCGTCGGTACGCCCGGATTTGATCAGGTATTCGCTGATTTCCGTGTACCACATGTGGCTGAGCGCATTCTGGGAAAGGCTGCGTTTTTCGCGCCAGGGCTTGACCTGGAGGCGGAAGCATTGCCCGGCATCCAGCAAAGGCTGAATCTGCTGGCCTATGGCGGCGAAGTTTCCACGGTGTAGTTTGATACCGTCTACAGGCAGGTTCATACGGCCCCCTTAACGGAAACCGCAGAATGCAGAAAACCCTCAACATCTGATGACGCTGACGGCAGGAAGGTATTCTCAAATTGTTCGCGCATCAAAGTCCCCTAAAATGCGCGCAGATAGTTAACGGTTTCTCAGGCCGTTATGGATATTATGGACAGACAGGGGAAGGAAATCAACGAAGCGAGAAGCATAAAAAACCCGCCGAAGCGGGTTAAGATGTTTAGTTTTGGAGACCTTTAATTTCCTAAATTTCACACCCAATTATTAGCAATTGCCTCTTTTGTAAACTCCTTGTCATGGGAGACCTTTTGCCATGCTTTATTGAATATGGGGCGGCCTTCGATTTCGCATCCATGCGTTTCGCAGACTACGTCAAAGTAATCTCTGCATGCAGAATAGATTGGCGATTCTGCGCCCGTATCTGTAATTGATACAGGAACAGAGTTGCAGAAAGGGCATTCGTTGAATGATTTTTCGCTCATAGTCACCTCGTCACAGTTCGGAATATTGAGCATATCAAGATGCCGGGGAAATGGAAGGCGGCGACTTTGTAAATGCGCATATATATCAATAAGATATTGACGCCCTCGTCATTAGAATATCATGGCGCTGTTTGAGTTTGCTGGTCATGGCTTCACCTTTGGCGGCTCTGGTAGAGGTTGCCAGTGGGTTGGCGTCCATGATGCTCCGGGGATGAACCAGCCGTTAATCGCGTCGGGGTGCTCTGGAACATAGGTGGCCCACTTCATTCTCCAGTCGCCAGGCCCATCCATTTCCGTAGCGACCAATACACCGGTTTCGCATGGCGGCATCCGCTCGCTTACCGGAATCCAGCCATCAGGCGCTTTCGGCGCTGCGGCCATCGCTGCATCAATTTGCTCGCGCAGCGTGGTTTTATGCTCTTCTTCCCAGTCATCGCTGATAGTCTGCGACCAGAACAAGTCATGACTGCCATATACCATAGGCTGACGAACGTTAACCGTTTTCGATACAAGCCAGTCCATACGGCGAGTGTCATCCGGCACCGCAGGGACTGGCGCTGGGTGGGTGTAGAGCGGGCGGCGCTCTACCTGATATGATTTCTCGTATTGCTCACCTTTTCCCTCATGCCACAGGCTCCATCCCGTAGCCTGGCCTGCTGACACTCGGTATTGCCACGCCACCGGCTCTTGCTCATGCGCCGCCAGGAGTGCGCCTATAATTTCAACTGCTGACCTCGCACTTATTGGTGCCATGTTTTCAGGGGTTTCGCGTTTGCAGTGCGCTAAAATCTGCTCCAGACGCTCTTTCGGTATCGGTAATCGCGTGGTCATACAGACTCCTTCGTGGTTAACGCCCAACAAATCATTACTGCGTAAACACTTTTCACCCGCTTAACTTTTCCGGCTGCTTCCATCTTTTTCATCAGGCGCAGAACTTGCGCGGTAGTTACCGGGTTTTTTGTAAAATCTGTTTGCGAAAATCAGGTTCGCAAGCTGATACGTCATGCAGTTGCCGTGATACTCAAGCAGCGTAATTACCTCTTCCTCAGTTGGCTTGACCATCTTTCACTCCCCCACGACTAAAGTGATGCCGGCGGCGGCTAACTGGATTTCGATAGCCTCAAGAACAGCATCGCGCCCCTCTTCGAAATATTTGTTAGTAACGTGCGTGATATCTCTCGGCAACTTAACGGTGACCGTTCGGGCCTCCAGTTCAGCGATGCGTTCCAGCAGCTTATTAACAACACCAACATGGTGCTCTTCTCGCTCCATGAGAGCACCACCACAATGTTTTTGCTCCAGATCCGCAATCAGCTCTTTATCAGCGTCACGCTCTGCCAGCAGGGAGAGGATAGAATCAGGCGTACATAATTCCGCCAGTCGCGCGTAATTCTCGTTTTCTGCTGAATACTCAGGAAAACAAATATCGCGAATAACGGTAAACACAATGCCGCCTTTATTTCTCAGGCACATTTTCCCGTGATACACGACAAGCGATAATGGCTCTTGCTTACCGCACGACTCAGCAGCCGATTTGAGTGCCTTAATCTGTTCGTTGGTCATGCTGCACCGCCTTTGCTTTCTGCAAGCACCAGTCGCCCGTCCATCAACGCCTCTTTGATCGCGTTAAATTCCCAGCAATAAATATTGGCATCGACGTAAATTCGCAGGCCATCGCGATAGTCATGGGACTTACGCTTAATAAACGCCTCAGCCGCTTCGCGTGTGAAATGGCTATTCACATATTCCCATTCCCACTGATAGCCAGTGACGATATGGTTTTCGAGTTCACCGATTTAAATACCACTGGTCGCTGACATCAGCTTCATGAATTGCTTATCGCACCATTCCTGTGAATTTTTTTATTCAGCAGAACCCGATCATCAGCATCCAGATCATCCCAATATTCCTGAACGCTGAACCACTTACAGTCATCGCACCAAATCATTAGTTGGTCGGTGTAATCGGCATCAATGCCGCTAACTAACCGCTTGCGCTGGACAATGAATATGGCATCTGCGGTGCAATGCTCGTTAACACCTTCACCACGGCTGTGGTATTTCAGGCGCTCAATAAAATCAGCAAACGTTTCTGGCGTAAGCTTTGCGCCGGTTGCTATTGAATCGCTCATGACTGCGCTCCTTTGCTCTCGGCTGTCTTCGCTTTATCAACATCCCAAGCGGTAACCAATGCACCTGACACCTGGTGGAAGCTATGTTTAACCTGCACTTTTGCATGCTCTCCAGCGGGATTAATCATCTCAATGGTTGTGAGTTCACCGCCGCTTTCGTGGTCGGGGTAAAACTGGCTCACATCGTTCGTGTCGATGATTACTGAGCCTGTCGGCGTATACATTTTCAGTTTCACGATTGCACCTCCCCTTTGCTCTCGCGAAGCTGCTGCTATTGCTCTGCACAATGCAACAGCGTCGTCAGTCGCTTCACGTACCGAAACTTTGTCTGTGTCGTTCAGGCAAGCCGATTCCTTATGCAGCACAACGCTTTGCACAGGTCGTTAAAGGCTTCCGCTCTCAGTGAGGCGATTGCGGCGTCGGTGGTGGGGCTGGACAGAGCATCCTTGAGTTTGTCGGCGTACCATTCCTGATATTGATACCGCAGCACATTTCCGCCTAACTCTTCCCACATGTCAGGGGCAATTGCGAATTCTGCTGCCTCTCGCAAGGTTGCATTCTCAACCACCAACGCGTCGCGCTGCTTAGTCACTGCTACCAGCTCGCGCAGGCAGGACAGTTCGAACTCTTCATTCAGCGTCAACCCAAGCGCGTACTCTGCATTGCCACGCGATGCCAGTTTGGATATGCGCTGCTTTACGCTTTCCATCGTTACCTGTTTCATACCCGCGCACTCCCGATTTGAGCAGCATCAGCCGCAGTCAAACGTCTGTGATAAACCCAACTAATCATCTGCCTGGACACTTCAAACTTTTCCGCGATTACGCTTGGGCGCATGCCGTCGTCCCGCAGCGCGCAAATCAGCGCAACGTCTTCATCCGTGCACGTTGTGCTCCAGTGAGCGTTACCGCATTTTGCAAGGCTGACGCCCAGTAGCTGTGCCCGGCGGTAGATGTTCTGCGCGGAACGGCCAGGCAAATGCGAAGCGATCATTTTCGCCGTCATGGTGCGGCAGTTGTGCCGAATGAAAGCGTCTTCCTGCTGCGTGAAAGCTCTCTTTTTTCACGACAGGCAGGATCCCCGCTTCGCGAAGCTGCGAAATGCGAAAACGTATCGCCGGAATGCCGCGGTTTAACAGGCGTGAGATTTCCTCACAGGTCGTTGTCGGGTACAGATCGATCAGCTGATTCTGCTCGTCATCGGTCCATGGCCGGTTATGCGCAGGGCATTTACCAGGCGTACCAAACTGATTTAATGTGAAATTTTTCATGGTTGCCTCACTTCACGACTCTGAGATGGCGAACGTTTTTGCGGTGGCTTTCCCAGTCGAAATTCACCCACATACCGCTATCCATCTGCATACGGTCCATAACGCGTTCACCCAGCGTGGAGCTAAGTTCTGCGTAATTGAGGTTCGTCAGGATCCCCACCGGGCGCATCGAGGACAGGCGACGGTCGATAACCTGGTTGATGATGACTTTCTCGCCAGTGGTTCCGCGCTGAATACCCACTTCATCCAGCACCAGCAGGTCAACTTTGCACAGGTCATCAAGCAGTGCCGCTTCTGACTGGTCGCTGTCGTAGCACTCGCGAACGCGCAGCATCAGGTCAGGAATGGTCACCACCAGCACGGTATGCCCCCTTGTGAAGCAGAAAATACCAATGGCTGCCGCCAGGTGGTTTTTACCGGTTCCCGGATTGCCACTGAAACGAAGCTGGTAAAACCCTCACAAAGTTCTGCGCATAGCTTTTCGCCATGCTGAGCGCCCGGCGCTGGCCGTCCCCGTTCACCTGGTAATTCGAGAAAGAGCAGTGCTTGTCGCAGATCCTGAATACCGGCACGTCCGAAAATTTTCTCAGAGCGGGCACGCTGGTTCTGATTTCTCCAACTCG
>OIEK01000226.1_pt1 | contig 13257 bp, 16 predicted proteins | sample 1581821 | NCBI WGS metagenome assembly OIEK01 (sample SAMN03281017, study PRJEB24777) | human gut metagenome | isolation source: fecal sample PR221 from 1 month old male Chinese infant, caesarean... | reverse complement strand
CATCAGCTTGCGTCATGGGTGTCTTCTCGATAAGTTGCCCCAACAAATCGCTGTGTTTGGTCAAACAAATCTTGTCAAAAACAGCCTCTAAAGCTTGAAAATTCGCTTCATCTTCACCCAAGCTAGCTTGATAGATAAAGCCTCGTCCTTGACGCTGACTGGTTAGGTAACCCTTGTCCGCCAAACGTCCAAGCAAGGTCTTAACTGTCGAAGCCGACCAGTCTAGCTTCTTAGCTAGAATCGCTATTATCTCTGAAGAAGTCGCCTGCCCCTTAGCCCAGAGCACTCGCATGACTTCCCATTCCGCAGATGAAATTGTCAGCATGATAGCTCCTTTCTGAATCTTGTTATTCGTTTACGTTTGTAGATTTATTTTAACGCTATCTTAGAAACGTGTCAAGAGTTTTGTCTACATTTGTAGATTTATTTTTAAAAAATTTCCAAGATCACTTCAAGGACCTTGGAACGCTTTCATTATCTTAGGCAAAAAATTATGACTTTAGATTTTTCTGATACAGTTTAGTCATAAGCATTATTCCCAAGACGAGTATAATGACTGGAAGACTGTATCCCAAATAAATCGTAGTGACCTGCAGACCTCTCTTGATAAGCATACCACTGACAAATACAACAATCCCTGTCAAAACCTGATTCAAGACTTCGATTTTCAAATAAAGATTGTTGAGCTGTAGAGGATTCAACTTCTCCTGCAGGTAAACATTTTGCGAGATTCCGGAAATAGTTTGGCCAACTGCTAAAAAGATATAGCTAAGTAAAACAATCGATAGATTAGGTACGAATGGAAAGACGACAACGTAACCCAAATAGACAAGAGAGCCTAACAAGTAAACGGTCATAGGGGAGTATTTAGTGAGACTTTTGAAAGATAGAATTGAACTCGTTGCTAGAAAGACAATGGCTAAGAAGGACAGAGAGAAAGAATAGGCCTGACTAGAAATACCGATATCTTTGATCAGGAAGATAACCTCATAAGCATCATATAAGACACCCACTGACTGTAAGAGTATAGTCATCATAACCATCTTAAGGACGACACTCTGCCTTCCAAAAATAGGACTACCTTGACTGGAAGAAACCTCCTCTTCTGATTCATTCTCACGGTCAAAAATAATCGGTCCCAGCTTAAACAATAAGAGGGTTGCTAGTAGCGTTAGCACACTGTAGACCAAAAATAAGCTCCCTAAATCAAGGCTACCCCAGAGACCAACTATCATAGGTGCTAAGAAATAGGTAAGCTGACCCAATCATGGTATAGGTACTGTTAAAACTTTTTGCAAGTTGGCTTTTTTAACAAGCACAGGCACCGCTGAGGACAACAAACTGTTAAAGTAGGTTGTCAACACTTCAGTCAGAACCACCAAAGCAAATACAAAAACACTGCCCATGGCAAGATAGATCAAAGCAAGACAGACTGCCTTAAGTAATTCAATACCAATCAAAACATATTTTTTATTTGTGATTTTTCCTACAAATTGATGTCCCACATTGGCAAGAATCCCTCCTAAGAATTTGGCAATCCATAGCCCTAAGACATAGTCCACCGAGATTTTAGAGAAGATAATACTCAGTGCTATCGCATAACCGTACTCGATAATCAGTGACAAAAACCTATTAAGGAAAATAATTCTGGAATTGTTGGTAAACATTAACGATTTCTAAACCTTTTCTTTTTCATTGCCCTTATTGTAACACTGAACATACTAGCCTTCAATAGTTCAACGCATTAGAAAAACACCTCCTAAGAGGTGTCACACTTTACTAAGATAAAATTGAGTTAACAAGGCTGCGTCCAAAATCCCTACCTTCACCATACAAAAATGTAAACATGCTAGGGTAAATAACAGCTAAGCAAATTATCATAAAAAGTATTGCTAGAGCTTTTTTATTTGATACAAAGAATGAAAAAATATAATCAATCATCTTTAGTGATACCTTCTCTTCTTTTTTTAGCTATAACATCATTCTATAGCTTACGAAAAGAAAAAAATAGTGACATAAATGTCACTAAAAAGGCTTATTCATTCGATACGAGACATACAAAAGCTGATTACGAGATTTAACCCTCAACTCAGACCCTTGTAGAGATACAAGGCACCAACCAAAAGGAAAATCAGTGCATAATGATTCTCTCCTCGATAGAAGAATAGTAAGGCTCCTATTAAGAAACAGACCCCTAGTATTACCCTCAATGATACTTTCATTTGTCTACCTTCTTTCTATAAGTGAGATGAAAATACAAACAAGAGATACATTTAATTCGCTACAATCCACCCATATTATAAGCTTGATAACTAGGAAAATCAAATTGCTCCAAAGAATAATTTTGATAAAAAATACTCCCCATTTCTGGAGAGTATCATATGCTATTTTTCAAAGTGTGAACCGAATGTAAACAAATTCAGCAACTTCTTCTTCCCTTACCGTCGTGAAGATCACGGACGATTTTTGATCCCACGATAACACCGTCTGACACAGCGTTAAAACGTTTGATGTCTTCCTCTGTTGATACACCAAAACCTGTAAGCACTGGAATATCAGCATGAGCAGTCAAGTTAGCCAAGTGTTTATCAAGGTCATCACGGTAATTACCAGTCTTACCAGTAACGCCATTGATGGCAACGGCGTAGATAAAGCCTTCTGCACCATCAATCAACTGTTTCTGACGGTCAATACCTGTAGTCAAGCTTACCAAAGGCACGAGAGCAATATCACTGTCTTTCAAATAAGGGGTGATAAAGTCAGCGTGTTCATCTGGCAAATCAGGAATAATGAGCCCCTTAACAGATGTCTCTGCAAGATCCTTAACAAAGGCTTCAATACCATATTGATAAACTGGGTTGATGTAGGTCATGATAACCAAGGGTACCTGTGTTTTTGTTCTTGAAGCTTCTTGATAATAGCTGTCAAAGTCACATCTTTAGCCAAACTACGTTGTCCTGCTAGTTCAATAACGGGACCATCGGCCACAGGGTCTGACCATGGAATACCCACCTCAATAGCTGAGACACCACTATTTTCCAAGAGAGCTATGGTCTCAAAGAGTCCGTCTAGACCTTTAGCGTGGTCACCCGCCATGATGTACGGTACGAAAATACCGCGTTTACTGTCTTTGATAGCTTGTAGGTGCTTTGTTAATGTTTTTGTCATGGTTTATTTCCCTTCTGCTTCAGCTTCGAAACGTTCTTTAACCTGCATAACGTCCTTGTCCCCACGACCTGAGAGGCAGACGATGAGGCTTTGGTCTGGCGACATCTTCGCTGCCACTTTTTGCGCAAGCGCAATGGCATGACTAGACTCAAGAGCAGGGATAATACCTTCTAAACGTGACAGAAGTTTGAAGCCTTCAAGAGCTTCTTCATCTGTAATAGAGTCGTAAGTCGCACGTCCAATTTCGTTGAAATAACAGTGCTCAGGACCAACCCCTGGGTAGTCCAGACCAGCTGAGATAGAGAAGGCTTCCATGATTTGACCGTGAGCATCTTGGAGGACATCCATAAGCGCTCCATGAAGGATACCTGGACGGCCTTTGGCAAAGGTTGCGGCATGTTTTTCAGTATCAAGCCCCAAACCAGAAGCCTCAGCACCATACATAGCTACTGATTTATCATTAACAAATGGGTAAAACATACCGATAGCATTTGAACCACCACCGATACAAGCCATTACAGCATCAGGCAATTTACCGCCAGAAATCTCTGCATATTGGCGTTTGGCTTCACGACCGATGACAGATTGGAAGTCACGAACAATTTCTGGGAACGGTGCAGGACCAAGGGCAGATCCCATGATATAGTGCGTATCCTCGATACCTGCAACCCAAGCACGAAGAGCTGCATTTACAGCATCCTTAAGCACGCGCGAACCATCTGTTACGCTAAATACCTTGGCACCAAGCAATTCCATACGGAAAACGTTAAGCGCCTGACGTTTAACATCTTCCTCACCCATATAGATTGTACAATCCATGTCAAAAAAGGGGCTGCGGCTGTCGCTGTTGCAACACCGTGTTGACCGGCACCCGTTTCAGCGATAATTTTCTTCTTGCCCATACGTTTGGCAAGCAAGACTTGACCAAGGGCATTGTTAATCTTGTGGGCACCTGTGTGGTTAAGGTCCTCACGTTTAAGATAAATTTGCGCTCCACCGATATGGTCAGTCAAACGTTTGGCGTGGTAAAGAGGTGTCTCACGGCCCACATAGTTTTTGAGAAGGTCATCCAATTCCGCTTGGAAACTTGGGTCTTCCTTGGCTTCACGATAGGCCTTGTCCAATTCAATAACGGCCGTCATCAGCGTTTCTGGAACGAACTGACCACCGAATTTTCCGTAAAATCCTTTTGCATCAGGTTGTTGATATGTCATGCTTTCACTCTTTCTATAAATGCTTTAATCTTATCTAAATCTTTGTGACCATCTGTCTCGACACCTGAGGACACATCTAAGGCATAGGGCTGGAAAGTTTCCTTGGCCTCTGCCACATTGTCCACAGTTAAGCCACCAGCGATGAAATAGTCCTGCTCAATCTGCTTATCAGCCAAGAGTTGCCAGTCAAAGGTCTGGCCACTACCAGCAATGGGAGCATCAAAGAGGAGATAATCCGCCTGGCTCTTGACTTGAGAATCGCTATCCGAAATCTGAATAGCTCGAATAACTGGTACTGAAATCTTTGGAATCAGGTCTTCATCAAAAGTTCCATGAATCTGAACGATATCTAAGGGAACCTTACCGATTGCTTCTTCCAGTTCTTCAAGACTGGGTGAAACAAAGACACCGACGACTTTTTGTTTGGGCTGCCACCCCTTTAGCCAGCTCGTGAGCTTGTTCAAGACTCACTTGACGCTTGCTCTTGGCGAACACAAAACCAATGTAGTCAGCCCCTGCTTCAACTGCAGTTGCTACCGCTTCTGGTGTCGATAGTCCACAAATTTTAACCTTTGTCAATTTGCAACTCCTTGACCTTTTCAGCCACATTGTCAGCTGTCATAAGGGCAGTTCCTACTAGAATCCCATTAAAATATGGGGCAACTAAGGCAGCATCCTGACCTGTCAAAAATAGCCGACTCAGAAATATAAACAGGCTTATCCTTGAAATGCGTTGATAACTCAAGACTGGTGTTGATATCTGTCTCAAAAGTAACTAAATTACGGTGTTAACGCCGATAATCTCAGCACCAATACGATGAGCCACTTCCAATTCTGGCAGATTATGCGTTTCAACCAAGACTTCCAAGCCAAGGCTTGTCGCAAAATCGTAGAGCTCCTTGAGGCGAGCCTCTGGCAAGGCCGCTACAATCAAGAGAATGACTGTCGCACCCGCATTACGACTACGCACAATTTGTTTCTCATCAATAATGAAGTCCTTAGCCAAGGTTGGAATAGCCACCTGTGACGAAATTTCTTTCAAATAGGAAATATCACCCTTGAAGAAGACTTCGTCAGTCAAAACAGAAATCATGGCTGCGCCATTTTCCTCATAGGTCTTGGCCTGAGCCACAATATCCACATCTAGGTTAATATCACCCATACTTGGACTAGCTTTTTTCACTTCAGAAATAATTTGCAGCTTGTTTTGATTTGACTTGAGAAAATCATAAAGACGATAGGTCTGACGTAAGGGCTGCAAGTCTTCCATGACCAGCTGGGCAACCTCTTTTTCTTTTTGTTCTAAGATTGTTGGGAGAAAGGCTTTACTCATACTTGTACCTCTTGGAGTTGGCGAAGTTTTTCTAGGGCTGAGCCATCCGCAATCAATTGACGAGCAAGCTCAACACCTTCCTTAATAGTCTCAACCTTACCATTAGCAAAGAAGCCAAGACCTGCATTAAGCACTGTTGTTTCAAGATAAGGACTAGCTTCATTTTTCAAGACACTAAGGAGAATCTCTGCATTTTCCTTGGCATCGCCACCTGTGATGTCAGACAACTCAACCTTTTCCATCCCCAAATCTTCATAAGTGAAAGTGTGCTGGCTGATGTGACCATCTTCCAAAAGGGTGTAGGTGTTGGTACCATAGAGGGCAGCTTCGTCCATATTGTCAGGACCTGTGATAATAACCGCACGTTTACGTCCCAACTGTTGAATAGCATTAGCAACAATTTCTTGTAATTCCACACGATAGAGCCCCATGAGTTGTGTCTCAAGGTCAAGCGGATTAGCCAGTGGCCCAACCAAGTTCATAATCGTTGGAATTCCAAGAGCTTGGCGAGCTGGACCGATAAAACGCATAGCAGGGTGCATGGTTTGAGCAAAGATAAAGGCCAAACCAACCTTGTCAAGTGCTTTAGATAGGGTTTCTGGTGATGCCGCAACGTTGATTCCAAGGGCTTCAAGCACGTCTGCCGAACCAGATTTAGAAGAAATCGAACGGTTACCAGCCTTGGCCATACGAATACCGCCTGCTGCTAGAACAAAACAAACCGTAGTCGAAATGTTGAAGCTATAAGACTGGTCTCCGCCAGTTCCACAGTTACACATAGCATCTGTGAAGGTCTCAGGCAAGACAGTCGCATGTGATTTGAGGGCACGCACGATACCTGTGATTTCATCTGCTGTTTCCCCCTTAGTCTTAAGCCCCATAAGGAAGGCAGCAATTTGGCTTTCTGAGACTTCATTTTTGAGAATGCGGTCAAAGACTGCTTGGACTTGGTCTTGAGACAAGTCTTGGCGGTTTGAGATTTGTAGGAATATTTCTTTCATATCTGTTTTTCCTTTTTAAAAAACCTGTTCAATATTTTCTGATGCACGAGGAGAGTTTTTTAAGCGTAGACAAATCTAGTCCAAAGACTGTCCAACTAGCCTGCAACGATTTTTACGAAATTTTTCAACCATCTTAAGCCCATCTGGACTTCCAATACTTTCTGGGTGATATTGCAAACCGTAAATAGGTAGCTCCTTATGTTGAATGGCCATGATTTCTTGATCATCAGTTGTGATAGCTGTCACATCAAAGCCCTCTGGCATTTGGTCAACAACGATGGAATGGTAACGCATGATTGGGACATCATTGTCGATATCCTTGAAAATAGGCGATGGCGTTTCAAAAGTGATGTTACCTTTGTTTTCCATGCATGACATTTTTAGCCAAGCCAAGTTTACCACCAAAAGTTTCCCGCAATAGCCTGATGCCCCAAGCAAATTCCCATCATTGGTTTTTTACCAGCGAAATCCTTGATCAAGGCTTCCATTTTACCCGCATCAGCTGGCCAACCTGGACCCGGTGAAAAGACTAACCCGTCAGCTTTTTCCGCCTCTTCATAGAGGTTCTCATCATCATTACGCAAGACCTTTACCTCTGTAAATGTCCCTAGGTATTGTGCCAAATTATAGGTAAAAGAGTCATAGTTATCAACTAATAAAATCATTGGGCATCTCCTATTCTTGTCATAGCTTTCGCCTTGTTAATCGTTTCGTAAAATTCATTTTCAGGAACACTATCGTAAACAACACCTGCACCTGCTTGAACATAGGCTTTTTGATTTTTGAGAATCATAGTACGGATGGCAATGGCAAAGTCCATATCCCCTGTCGCAGACAGATAACCAATAGCTCCCGCATAAATACCACGTTTTTCCTGCTCAAGCTCATAGATACGACGCATGGCACGAATCTTAGGTGCTCCTGATACGGTTCCAGCTGGAAGGGTTGATTTTAGCGCATCCAGTGCTGTCAATTCCGGCAAGAGTTGTCCCTTAACCACACTGGTAAGGTGCATCACATAGCGGAAATACTCAACTTCCATATACTTGGTCACCTTGACCGTACCATTTTTAGCAATCTTACCAATATCATTACGTCCCAAGTCAACCAACATACGGTGTTCTGCAGTTTCTTTGATATCATGTGAAAGTTCATCTGCCAAAGCAGCGTCTTCTGCCTCATTGGCACCACGAGGGCGAGTTCCAGCAATCGGATTGGTTACCACCTCTCCATTCTTCACTGAAACCAAACTCTCTGGGCTAGCACCAATCACCTGATAATCTCCAAAATCGTAGAAATAAAGGTAGTTTGACGGGTTGGTCACACGCAAGTTACGGTAGTAATCCAAAGGATCTCCCTCAAAGTTCGCTGAAAAGCGTTGGCTAAGCACACATTGGAACATATCTCCCTCACGAATAAGTTTCTTGGCCTTAGCCACCATATCCATGAAGACTTCTTTTTCGATATGATTTGAAAATTGCAAGGCTTGCAAGGCTTGAGGTGTAAACTCGTTTGGCGCCTGAGTCTGGAGATTGGTTACCACCTGACCAAGAGCTTGACGCACCGCATCGTTGTCACGACCAGAGTAGATATTGTCCTCAACCACATAAACCTTTTCCTTCTTATGGTCAAAAATCAAATAAGACTCATAGATGAAGAAATGCATATCAGGTGTCCCAATCGTGTCTTCAGGAATCTCACCAATATTTTCATAGAGACCAATCATGTCATAGCCTGCAAACCCGATAGCACCACCTGCGAAAGGGAGGTCAGACTTGATGCCCTTGACTGTTACTTGGTCCAAGTATTCGAAAGGATCTTGATCAATAGCCTTACCATTTTCATAAAGAACACCATCCTTGAAGGTTACTTCAAAGACCGGATTGTAGGCAACAATAGAAAAACGTGCATTTTCCTTCTCACGAGGAATAGATTCAAGGATAACCTTGTGTTCCCCCTGAACACGCATATAAGCCAAGATTGGTGTTAAGGTATCGGCTGGTAAAATTTTTTCTCATAATATTTCCTTTCAAACTGGTTTATCGAGAGTAATAAGACTGATACAAGATCCCTTTATAGGATGTATTGGCACCATATTATTCTTTGTTCACTTTCTCTTCCAAAAGCAATAAATTGCTTTAATCATGCTTCTCCAAACACTTTCAGCCACATCTGGAGATAAGCCAAGCTCTAGTGCCTCCTTACGACGGTTTGCTATCACTTGAGCAACACGATCACTAGCCTGGACAGCAACCTTGTCTCCCTTGGGTTTAAGTCGCCCTGCCTTTTCCACAAGTATTTGACGTTGGGCCAATAGTCGAAGCAACTGTCTATCAATATTATCAATCTCAATTCGAATATCGCTTAATGCATCCATAGATACCCAACCTTTCATTGAATAATGAAATAACACTTCTTTAAAGATAAAAGTAAACAAAAAATCCTCACAGAGAAAAATCTCTGTGAGGGCATTAAATCTAGTTTAACACGGTACCACCTCAGTTAATGGTCTCCAAAAAAACGACCATCATCTCTATCCCCTCTAACAAGGAGTTGCACGGTAAGGGGTGCCAACCGAGAAGAATATGTATTACCTTCTCATTATCATCCAATCAGCCCAATGTTCGCTCATCTCGATTACCTACTCACAATCACCGCAGGCTCCCTGAAAATCTAAGACCAGTTACTTTCTGATTTACTAACTATTGTACTCCTTTTTAGAGGGATGTCAAGAATTTTCGTTAATTTTGACAATTCCCCCCATTATAAGATTCGTCCATACCTAATTCAGAGAGTGAGATAGTCTTGCCACACACTTACAAAATAAAAAAGCCCCCAAAGGGACTTCTCGGTTGATAAACAACGGCAGGGTGACAGTCCTGCATCTCTTTCAGACCCGAAGGTGCGGCGGCTGCCTCTCCGCCGTTGTTATTTCTATCTATATTATATCACATTTTCTTGGCTCTACCAGCATTTAGATAATTTTTCAGCTTAGAATCTTTAATCACAAACATGGTACGAACATTAAGTTTATCACATAATCTGACCGCTACCAGAACATTGCCATCAATACGTTTTATATATTCCAAGGACTGGCCATTAGGATGGCGACCGATATAGTCCGGATGAGCAATAATCTCTGGAATACGTTCATAGGTAGCATCAAAATCACTGAATTCCTGGCGATGTTTTTCCATATGCTTCTTACGTTGTGCAGACAGCGTGATTTCTTCACCAGGCTTGTAGTCCAAATCAAAAGCTTTAATGACTTTTGGCGTCAAGTGCCCTACTGTTTTCATGCCTCTATTGTACCATACCTCATACACATCAAGGCCTTTCCTACTGTTGAGGTATCAAAAAAACTCAAGCCTGTTACCAAGCTCGAGTTTTGACTTATGCTTTTTGGAAAGCTCCTTGTTTGTAGCTAATCCAGAAGAAAAGCGGTGTACAGATAGCCATTGCTACCAGATAGATTGGTAAGGTGTAGATATTAAGTGTCGAAATTTCAATCACATCTCGAAGATAGTAAGAGCTGATTAAGAAACCAAAGACTGAGTAAATAATCAAGGCCACACGTCCCTTATTCAACGGGATACAAGCACGAATAACGGCAAGGACACCCGTTGATCCCATCATATAGTAAGACAGCGTCAGCATGTCCGTATTGCTCATGCCAAGATAGACCTGAGATAGATGGAAAATAAGAACACTGATAACCAGCATCAAGGCATTAGGAATAGACAACTGGAGCGAACGTCTGAGGAAATGTTTCTCAACAGGTCGTATATTACGTTCGAAGGTCAAAATAAATGGTGGTAGACCCTCGATAAATTGCCCCGCTAAAGTCATCTGAACCTGAATGAATGGGAAGACCAAGAGGTACTCTGCCTTTCCAAAAACAATACTGGCAATACAGATAAGTCCCAAAAGGAAGGAATAAACCGTTTTGATGAGGAAAATAGGTGCAATGTGGGCAATATTATTAACCACACGACGTCCCTCAAATAGAATTTCAGGAATATCCTTAAACTCCGAATCCATAAGCACCAAGTTGGCAATCTGACGAGTAGCGGGATCCCCTTCAGCCATAACAATCGAACAGTCCGCTTCACGTAGTGCCAAGATATCGTTGACACCGTCACCAGTCATAGCTGTGGTATGCCCATTGGCATTAAGCGTTTGGATTAACAACTTCTTCTGATGTGGAGATACGCGGCCAAAGATTGCCGTATCTTCAGCCAAAGCCTCCAACTCCTCATCACTGACCTTAGAACAGTCAATATAGCTTTGATAATCCGCAAAACCAGACCTGGTGTGCAATATGAGAAACCGTCACCGGATTGTCACCAGAAATAATCTTCAGCGTCACATCTTCTGAACGTAGGTATTCTAAAGTTTCTGCAGCATCCTCACGAATAGGATCGGCAATTTCAAGTAAAGTCAAGGCTTCAACGTCATTCGGCAAACTCATGGTCTCTGTATCAACCGCTGACTGACTCCATGCCAAAATCAAAACACGAGAACCACGAGCCTGCGCCTGATCGACTGCTTTTGGATTTTCCTTAAGAAGCATCTCGGGTGCTCCCAAAAAGAGAGTTCCAAGCCCATCAACGCTCACAGCACCCCATTTACGATCACTTGAAAATGGAATAACGTCGCCCACCTGATAATGATGTTCCAGACCTTCATAGGCATTTCGAATCGCCTGGGCTGTTGCGTTTTTATCCTTGCTATGCTGCATATAAGCCGCAAGCAAGCGCTCCAACTCCTCTTTCGTAAAACGCTCTGATAGTAGTTCCAGACCCTTAACGGTCATCTTTCCTTGTGTAATCGTCCCTGTCTTATCTAAACAAAGCACATCGACACGCGCCAAGGTTTCGACAGAGTACATCTCTTGCACCAGGATATGCTTCATTCCAAGCTTAATAACAGCCGTTAAAAGAGAGGTAATTGTCAGAAGGGCAATCCCTTTAGGCAACATTCCCAAAAGAGCTGTCGAACTAGTAACTACCGACTCTTGAAGAGAGAGCTGTTTAATCAAGTAAGCCTCAAAAAAGAGCGCAAGCCCAAACGGTATCACAATCTTGCCCGTAAACTTAGCAATCTTATCCATATTATAGAGAATACGTGACACGATTGGCTTATGCGTCTTGGCCTCTAGCATGAGCTTATTGGCATAATTGTCCTCGGCTACGTTAATAACCTTAGCATAAACCTGACCACTCACAAGGTAAGAACCTGAGAGCAACTCCTTCCCATCCTTCTTGAGAATAAGGTCACTCTCACCCGTCAGCATAGCCTCATTGAGCTCAGCCATCCCATCAACAACTACGGCATCACTAGGCACCTGCTCACCCGCAGACAAGAGCATGATATCATCCAAGACAATATCCTGAGGATTAATAGAAGTAACCTCGCCATCACGCACCACACGGATCTGATCCTTATTCATGAGATTGAGCTTATCAATCATGCGACGGGCACGCAACTCTGTCATCATACCCGTAAAGGCATTAAGCACAATGATTCCGAAGAAAAAGAGATTCGACCAAGCCTGAACAGCAATCAAGGCCACAAAAATAGCAAAATTGAGCATATTAAAGGAGTTAAAGACATTACGTCTAAAAATCTCCCAGTTGCTGGAGCCAGTTTTTGCTTTAAAATGATTTGTTTTACCGGCATCTATCCGCCGCTTGACCTCCACCTGCGTCAAGCCTTGTAACTGTTTTTTCATAACTTTCATAGTAGCATAAAAATGAGGTGTTTTCAAAGGTTAGCCGTCATGGAAACATCCCATATTATTCACTTAAATCTTAAAAAAGCTTATCCGAATCTTTTTCGAACAAGCTTTCAACGTATAGATATTGTTTATAACACTTATTTATTAGTTACGGTGCTTCCCACGATAAACAAAACTTGTAACAATTGCACCTATAATTGCCATCATACCCGCAACTAGGGATACAGACGAGTTCTTAGAACCAGTTGCTGGCAAAACTGCTGCACTCTGAACTGGAGTATCCTTAGTAATACTTGGAGCATCGAAGGAATCAACTGTATATGTTACTTCTGGTGTTTTTGGATCTTCAAGTTTTTTTGGAGACTCTGATGTCTTAGGATTATTGTTTGGAAGTGGGCTTGTTTCTTTAAATGGAGAATGTTCTTTCAAGTTATATCCAATTAATTCCCAATCAACAATGAAATCTTCTCCTGGTAGTCTCGAACTTTCAAAATCGCCAACCATTGCTTGAGAGTCACTAGAATCATCCCAAATCCAATCACCTTGCTCAGTCATTTTAGCTAAAACACGAGTTTTTCCATCTGGGAGATTTGTACTAGGAAACTTGGTCCCCAAGTTGCATTATTTCCTTTACCAGCAACTTCACCACGGTTTGTCATATATGATGTTACAAGAATACGATCATTATAATCCTTGACTGGAACTGCATAATAAGAGTAAGTAGCTGTTCGCCAATCTGCTGGAACAGAAGCTGTCAATACTACACCTGAATTATTAAGAGGTTTATAGCCACCTAAAAGG
>OIEK01000225.1_pt1 | contig 13394 bp, 12 predicted proteins | sample 1581821 | NCBI WGS metagenome assembly OIEK01 (sample SAMN03281017, study PRJEB24777) | human gut metagenome | isolation source: fecal sample PR221 from 1 month old male Chinese infant, caesarean... | reverse complement strand
CAATAAATTCCATCATAGAAATGATGTTATTAAAAGTCAATAAGATATCACTTTTGGATTCAGATTGAACCCATTCTAAAAAAGGGGTTTTTTATCGCCAGCACTGGCAAATTGTTGTGTCAAAGAATAAAAAAAGAACCAGAAACTATCATGTCTTGATCAGCATGTCCGATTATTAACGCTTTACATGACATAAATAATAAAGAGGCTTCTTCATCAGTTAGATAACGAGGAATGAAAGTAATGTTCTCCTTGTTTGAAAGAATCTCGTTTAATTCCTTTTCATAATTTTTTATCATTACAAAAACCTGCAATTATTAATTTCTTAGATGGAGGGAAAGAGATAATTATTTCCTCAAATTTTTTTATATTTCTCTATTCTCCCAAAGATCAAATATGAGTCCTTATGTACTATCAAGTCACTTTTTATGTTAATTTCTTTAAGTGGATATTCATATAAGGGATGAGGTATATATATTTTATCTTGAAATAAGGGGCTATGGACTACAACAACATCAACTAAAAGAGATATTTTTTCAATAATCCATTTTGCAATTTTTATATGAGACTCGAAAGTATCATGAGGATATAAATTATGTTGAATATATATAACTTTATCAAACCGATATTTGAGTACTAAAAGGGAAACAATCAGTTTTAAAACACCCAATAGACTGATTTTCCGCCTTTTAGGAGTTATGATCATATTCTCGATCCAATTTACAATTGCAACACCCCCTCGTTTTTTTTTAAACGTTAAAAAAAATAAAGCTCTTCTTTAATATTTAAGGGCATGACCGTTGAAAACCCAGATAATATTGAGCGAACTCTTTCTGCATACTTATTAACACCTGAATCATAAGGATAATAAAAAATATTTTTTTGCATCACTTTCCTGTATACCCCATTTCATTAGTTTAAATCAGCAGACAGATTCGCTCATACGATATAAATCGTATACATCTTCATTCATTTTTGTTGAAGAGAATTTTTCAAGATAAGTAACATACGCATTAGAGGCAAGGCTTTCGAGAGTGTCAATATTTTTATCAGCCGCTATTTCATTAAGTAACTGGATAACAATTTCAGTATTATCCATGTCTACTAAGAAACCATTATATTTATCTTTGATAATTTCAGGAAAAGAAGTGCAGGAACTAGCCATAACTGGGAGCTTACAACTAAATGCTTCAAGAGGTACCATGGCCAACCCTTCCCAGCGGGAAGGTATTATCAATAAGTCTGCATTATAATAATATGAATAAATTTCGCTTTTTGGCAACCAGCCAGTAAAATAAGCATTATCTAGATTTTTTCTATTATTATTAATACTTTCTGAGACATAGTCACCGATTATTGTAAACTTAATATTACTGCTTGAATAATTTAATCCGTTAATAATCTTCTCTAATCTATCAAAACCTTTTTGGTAATCAAAGCGACCGACATATAGTATATTAAAAAGATCACTTTTTGGTAATTTATCAATGTGTTCAACTTCAGAAACTCCATTGTATATGGTAAATAACTTTTCTTTAGGTATGCCATTAACCATTGCTATTTCCTTTTCATAGTTACTTACACAAATAATAGCATCGGTAAATTTTGAAAGAAAACGTTCAACTATTGCAAATAAATTTAACTTCCATTTACTCTTTGCCATCATGAATGAAAAAGCATGTGGACAGTAAATTACATGACCTTTATAAAAAGGTAAAAGTATCAAAACGGTTCTCCCGAATAAGCCTGCAAACGTACTATGTAAATGAATTATCGTCGGCTTTTCTTTGATAACAGTTCTAATGAACATCCAAACAAAAAATATAAAGGAAAATAGATTACGTCCATTACGTTTAAAAGTATATATATGAGAATCGCCAATGTTCAGCTCATCTCTTTGTGAATCAGGAATCAAACAACATACTCTTTCAATGTTATCGTTTTTAATTTGCGATAGAAGTAGTTCATTCATAACGGAGGATACTCCTCCCTTAATAACTTCAGCAACATGAAGTACTTTCATTTTAGTTTTCCAACTCTTCAAGTAATAAATTAATTTTTTCAGCAGAGTGTTTCCATGAAAAACGATGGCTATTCTTGACTCCTAATTTTTTGAGTTTAACCCTTAATTCAGCGTCATTGTAAATTTCAAGCAAAGCATTTTGCATTTCATGTTTTGAATGGGGAGAAAAATAAAGAACACTTTGTTCTAATACCTCGGGCATAGAGGCTGCGTTAGAGGCTATGACAGGACATCCACATGCTTGAGCTTCTAATGGAGGTATTCCAAAACCTTCATAAAAAGAAGGGAAGATGAAAAACTCCGCATTCATATATAGCTGAATCAGTTTATCATCATCGACTCTACCTAGAAAGTGTATCCTTGGATCATCTTCGTTACTGAAATTCATTTTCTTAAAACTTGCAGCCCCTCCTCCTATAATTTTTAAGTTTAGATCGATTTCAGTACTTAGAAACGCATCAATTAATCCATGAAAATTTTTATGATAATTTGGTGATGATACTGCTAATGCATATGGTTTTTCTTTATCAATACGGTTTGGTGTAGTAGTATGGAATTCTTGCCCTACAGCATTGTAGATAACATCGATTTTATTTTTATCTATATGGAAGAAGTTTGATATCTCATTCTTTGAAAAGTTACTAACGGTAATTATTTTCTTTGAATTTTTTAAGAATTTTAGGGACTAACCAGCCATATAACAATCTAATTTTAATGAAAAACTTTTGGGATATCTTTTATAGGTAATGTCATGATGAGTGACAACTTGGTTATTATAAAACGCTGGTGCAGTACTACATAGATTAAGTAGCAAAGGGTCATTGTTTTTTTTTAGAAACATAGGTAGGGTCAATTGCTCCCAATAATGCCCATCTTCTCCAGAAACAACTTCAATGTTACACTTTCCCTCAAATGAACTTACAAGTTTTTTATGTGGAACTAAGAAAATAATATCATCGCGAACTTTAATTAACTCTTTTGAAATCTCAAGAGCAAAACGCTGAACACCAGTTACTTGTTGGGTTAAAAATCTACCGTTTATATATAACATATTACCTTCAGTATAAGTTTGGTGTATTAATAAAATTTTTTTTACTTGGGTTTGAGATATCGTTATTTATATAAATTTTATCAGTCTCTTTAGAACTTAATAACTTAGATTTATTATCATTCCATAAAATTATTCTTTGCGAATTATCTGATGGGTTTCTCATAGTCACAGAAACATTGTCATTAATGATACTAGCAGATATATCTTTACCCTGTACCAGTTTCATCAATTCATACATAGCAACAGCTGAAGATTTCGGATGATAATAATGATCGAAGAATCCAAAATTATTCTCTTTATTCTTTCTTTGAACTCCGTCGTCGGAGTAATCATACCACCAAATTCCTTTTATATTTTTATCAGACATTGCTAGCAATGTATATTTAAAAGCAAATATAGCAGCATTCAAACGGGTCACTCCGCCCTCACCATCATATGTAGGGACTCCCATTTCAGTTATATATATAGGCACATTAACGCCGTTATTTCTCCTAGCTAAGTGATTTTGATATTCAATCACATCATTGAAATTATCGGTTGGATTTCTTAATTTTTTATTACCATGCATAAATGAGTAGGGATGAAGTGACACACCATCTAAGTATTTCAATATCCCCTTTTTTAGTAACTCATCGAACCACATTACATCCCGTGCATTGGTTGGATTTATCGTTCCAGACACAACTATTGCTGAGGGATCTATCTCTTTTATAGTTTCGTATGTTTGTTTCACAAGTTCCAAGTAAATATCTGTCGAAGGAACATTTACGCTCCTATCTTTTATTCCTGTTTTGTATACCCATTCATTCCATACTTCATAATATTTCACTTTCCCTTTATTTAAACTAACAATATATCTAACGTATTTTTTAAAAGCTTTTATTTGTTCTTCATTTTCAGGATATCCTGATGGTGTGTAATTACCGTTACCATATGCAAGTACAATCATGGCGTTATGGTTGTTGTTAGCCATCGTGTCAATCAAATCTTGGTTTTTTTTGGCAGCGTTACTCAGTGAAAAACTCCCTGGTTTTTTTTCTACCCACTCCCATGTAATATCACTACGAATACTATTAAAGCCATATTTTTTCAAATTAGAAGTTATTTGCTGAGCATTTTGTGAGTACCTTTGCGCATGTGTATGTATCCCAATTTCAAATGCATGAACAGAAGGCACAAAGCAAGTTTGCGCAAAAAATAATGCTAGTAAATTATTTTTGAAATTCATTGGACGCCTTATCTAATAATTTTATGATTGAAATTGAAAGAAAGTTTACATGCATTTTTATCAAACAAAAAACCTATTAATACGCCCAAGCTTGTTGAATAAAAAACTGATTCAAAAAGGTTGTATGTAACTCCACCAACCATAATGCAAAAACAAATAATGTAATATTTCTTTGCCAGAGAGGCATCATAAAACCTTGAAAATAAGAATTTAAAAACAAACAAACCGACCAAAATTACACTAACAAACCCACAAATAACATACATGTAAACTAAAACATTATCTCCTGGACTGTAAAATTTAGGAGAAAAATATTGAGCTGGTGTACCTATTGCACCAAAACCTTTACCAACAAAAATAGATATACTATCATCGAGCAATGATATAGCTCTAGGCCATGTACTATACATCCGCATCAAAAGCGTATTTTGAGGATCATACGTTTCATATTTTAATTGTGGGATCATGTAAAAATAACTAAATAAAATCGACACAATGATGATTATTTTGACCATTATTTTAGTCAAAAAGACTGGAGTGAGCATTAAAACCAATGCAATGATTAAAGTTACTATAGTAGTTTTAGTCGTCGTCAAATATATAAAATAAATTGAAGTTAAAAAAATCAAGAAAGCCAGTACAAATTTTTTGTCTTCGAAAAATTTTGAAATGATAAAAAAAGAGGAAATCATTAAAAGAGTTGCAGCATCAAAAGATGCGGCAGTAAATCCTGGGTTACGTAATACTCCACCAGTTGTCCAATCTCGAGATATGACTTTATCAACCCCACCGACATTTATTATCCCGCCCAACCATGGCGCACCGAACATACTTACATAGGCAATGCCAATGCAACAAGTAATGAATAAAAAGAAATATACTTTTTGGGTTCCATTGAACACATAATAGGCAATTGTTTTGCTATAGGTCAAGCAATAAAAGAAAGGTATCATTATATACAAACCAAAAGAGGCTTGTAATGTGCTAAAATTTCCAATCCCTATTATAAAATATAATATCACCAAGGTAACCAAAGCAAGAGATACAGGTTTGGTCATTACGTCGATTGCCCATCGCCTCAGCATAAGTATAAGCATCATTAACGTTGGTACATAATTTAATGGTTGAAAAATTATTCCAATAGGACCTGAAAAAGCTTTAACTAATATAAACGCTAAAAAAACTTGAGGCACAATTTTATTTATGTCTATTCTCATGCTTTTACCATTTTATTATTTTTAACTATCTTATTGTATATTTTAAGATAGTTATCAACATGAATTTCGGAACAAAATGGGTTTTGTTTGTCGCGTAAAGTTTGCATAACAGAACTAATAGTACTTTTCAACTCTTGTTCGTCAAATGAATGGATATCTTTAACCCATGGAAAAAATGATGATATTTCTGTAATTCCACCAACATAATTCGTATAAACCGGTTTATAGGCTAGTGCACTTTCAACGACAACTCTTCCAAAAGGTTCATTCCATTTTATTGGTAACAATACTGCATCAACTTTATTTAAGAATTCATCAACTGGAATATAGCCAAGAATTTCAACATTTGATTTCTTTGCTTTTTTAATAAATCCTTTGACTCTTCTGATGCATCAGGTTTCCCTGCAGCTACAAATTTGCAAGCCTGATATTTTTGAGCGATATTAATATAATCATCAAATCCCTTGTCCGAGGTTAGTCTCCCAATATAGCCAATGGTTATTTTATCTATATTATTGTGGCTAATTGTAATATTCGGTTTTAAAACAGGGTTATAAATATAGCCATGTAGCCCTTTATTAGCGAAACCAAATCTATAATGAAAGTCGGATATATATTTACTAATTCCTATAAAAGCATCGACATCCTGACTCATATATTTTTTATACAGAACGTTAAGTTTTACAAAAATATTTGTTGGCTTAATGTTTTTGCCATTCTTAAATAACGTAGAGTTGGGATGAAAGAGATAATAATCCCTAGTAGTATGCACTATTGGGATGTTCATTTTTCTTAAAACCCTCCACACTCCAACAGAAAATCCGGAGAGGTTATTAGTATGTACTATATCAGGACGCAAATCCTGAAGAATAGTATTAACTAATTTAACCATTTTTCTGTTATATAGATCTTTTATATGCCATTGTAATCTATGAATTTTGCTGTGCTCGCTGCTATCATATGGCCAATAACAATTAAGGAGAGGTAAGTAATATATTTTTATACCATTAACTGAGTCTATTTTTAAGTTTTTCCCTTCGTGCAGGGTTAAAACTGTAACTTCAACGTTTCTTTTGACAAGGGATTCTGCTAAAACCTGAACGGAGACCTCCGCTCCACCTAATCTGTATGGATAATACAATGTATTGATGATAGTAATCTTCATTCTTTTTTCCTTATTTGTTAAAAGATTTTAGTATGCTCCATCACGGTTCAAAACAACGGCAATAGTTTTAAACAAAATAGCAATATCATTCCACATCGACCAATTTTTAACATACCACGAATCTAAGTATACTCGTGTATCATAGTCAACATCACTCCTGCCACTAACTTGCCAAAGCCCTGTCATACCAGGCTTACTAAGAAGATAATAATCCACTTCCTCATTATAACGTTGTAATTCCTCTGTGATAATGGGTCGTGGTCCTACCAAGCTCATTTCACCTTTAAGAACATTGAAAAGCTGGGGCAATTCGTCAAGACTCGTTCTTCGAAGAAAATGCCCTATTTTCGTAATTCTTGGGTCATTCTTCAATTTAAATGTCTTTTCCCATTCTTCTCTCGCTTCATTATCGTTTATTAATAAATTCTCTAATACCTCTTTAGAATTTATCACCATAGATCGAAACTTCAAGCATTTAAATTTTCGCCCATTTTTACCTACTCGCTCATGACCATAAATAGCCGGCCCGCCGTCTTTTCTCACTTTATGGCTTATATATACTAACAACGGAGAGATAATAATTATTATTGATAATGAGCCTATAATATCAAATGCTCTTTTTAAGATTCTGGAGGAGAGTTTTGCCAAATTTTGCTGCACACGGAATATCATAACTTCATGGCTAAATATAAAAGACATATCAGTGCTGTCAAGAGGAACACCTCGAAGAGTAGGTATCACGGAAACATATCTAAACCCTTTGATCATGAATTCCCTCAACCAACGATTTCTGGTTTCTCCCTCGTTCGCTTCTACTGCAACTATGAATTGTGTTCTTTTATCTATTGTTTCTAACCATTCGGGTGAGACATCTAAATTTTTTACATTCGTTAACGATAAACATTCATTACCATCAACAGATGTTGTTATAAAACCAACGACATGTAGGCCGAGATTTTTTTCGCTATTTATTGCTTTATATGCTTCATTTGCATTTTTACCACTTCCTATAATCCAAGTATCCCGAAGCCAAAAACCTGACTTATCTAATAAATATTTAGTTCCAATTCTAAAGAAAGGAACTAATAAGAAAGAAAATAACCATGTTAATAGCCAAACATACCGTGAAAAATACCATTTTGCGAATGCGATTACCGCTATTTCAATAACTGCAAATATAACCAACGTTCGCAATATTTCCTTCAATTCAAACCAAAATGTCTTCCGATAAAAATAATGCCTTAACCTTACGCCAAACCAAATTACACAGCATACCCCAAGCAACCAGTGTAGGGCTATCCATCCATAAATTTGCTCATCAGGGACACGCTGTTGAAAGTTCGTAAGAACCTGCGACAAAATCCACAGTGACAAATATAGAGATACAACAAAACTAACAAAATCAGATATTGCCAATGCAATAATACAATAAAAATTTCTTTGCAAAAATTTCATAGGTTCCTCTGTCTTCATTTATTCGACATATGGAATTAAACTAACTAGGCCTTGTGTAACAAGGCCCGATAACTTATTTATTATTCTTTTCGGAATATGCATACCCATAATGGTTGTAACCATAGCCATAATAACTACTGGCTTTTCTTACCATCCCATTAAGGATACAACCTTTTACATTCACTCCGCTTTGCTCAAAACGTTTAATACTCACAAGTATTTCTTTGGTAGTATTAATTTCAAATCTTGCCACGAGTAAAGTAGTACCAACATAACGACCAATAATTGCAGCATCTGTGACTGCTAATATAGGGGGAGTATCTATAATTACTAAATCATAAAGCTTAGATACTTGCGAAATCAATTCATTAAAGCGAGGATGCATCAACAATTCGGCAGGATTGGGCGGAACCTGACCGCGGGGAATGTAATCAAAATTCCCTTTTGTAACAGTTGTAATCACTTTTTCAAGGGATACTCTTCCAGATAAATAGTCAGATAAGCCATTATCATTATTGGAACCCAATATTTTATGTACATAACCTTTGCGAAGGTCAGCATCAATAAATAATACCTTTTTTCCGCTAGAGGCCATTGTCGCCGCTAAATTTGTACTTATAAATGTTTTTCCTGCATTTGGACTTGCACCTGAAATCATTAATATATTATTTTTTGCTTCCATCATTGCAAAGTGAAGGCTTGTACGGAGACTCCTAATAGCTTCTATTGCTAGATCAGCGGGGTTTTCAATTGCAAGTAAAGATTCAGGTTCTTTTCGTTTATTATTGCCTTTGACTAGATTTGCCTTATACCATTCAGCTACAGGAACGCTTGCATAGACATTTATACCAGCCTCTTCTAATTGCTCTGGTGATTCTATACCTCTTAATAAAAACATTCTTAACAAGACAATGCCAATAGAAATAAATGCACCAAGAATTGTTCCTATTATTATTATTAATAGTTTTTTTAGGCTTTACTGGGTTAGGTTCAGTAACTGCATCATCTACAATACGGACATTACCTATAGCACTTGATTTCGCAATATTGAGCTCTTGTTGACGATTTAATAATTGTAAATATACTGCCCTTCCAGACTCAACATCGCGGCTTAATCTTAGTACTTCCTGTTGCGTAGAAGGCATGGAGCTAACACGTTTGTTTAGCTTAACTTTCTCATCTTGAAGTGTTTTCCTTTTTTCAACTAATGCTTTATATGTAGGATGCTCTTTTGTATATAACTGCGATATTTCAGCTTCTTTAAATGTCAATTCATTTAATTGATTATCAACATTTACAATTTGATCAAGAACTGACTTTGCTTCCATCGTTAAATCAACGGAGTCTTTCTGTTTTCTATAAGCATTTAATTTATCTTCTGCAAAATCAAGATCACTCCTTACTTTCGGTAACTGCTCGTTCAAAAAATCCAAGCTTTTAGCATCTTGTGCCGCTTGTCTTTCCACATTTTGCTCTAAGTAATTATTGCTGATGCTATTTAAAATATTCTTTATTAAGGTCGGGTTGTCACCTGTTAACGTCAATGAAAGCATACCAGTATCTTTCCCCTGATCGGCAACATTAAAGGCGTCTTGCAAGTTGCTAATCGCTTTCAACTTATTAAGATAGGTAATTACAAATTCACTTCCCGGTTGCGCGTTAATTTCTTTAATTAATAGAGTAACACCTTTTTCATTTATTAACTCGCCAACTTTTCCCTCGAGAGTAAAATCGTCACCAGCAATAGTATATCTTTCCCCATCATTTACAGTTAAAATCACCTGAGGAGCATCTCCTCCCTCAACTTGTGGTAAATAAAGTTTTCCAACTGTAATAGATCCTGACTCCTCTCCCAAGAGCCTTGCAACCCCACGTCCAATTACAGGAAAATACTTTTGTCTTACCTGAGCCTGTAAATTAAGATCATCAACTGTTTTTCCTAAAATCATTCTTGACTGGAGTAGGGTTAATTCAGGTGCAGACTCTGGTTGACTATTCGGTAATATTTGATTGATACTATTTAGAATAGCGTTCCCTTGTTTTTGTTCAACTTGTATTAAAGCATCAGCTTGATATATAGGGGTTGCTAGCAGTGTATATAATACAGCTAATACAGTAAAAGCTGATGTAATAGAAATTATTAGTTTTCTATTATCTATAAGCTCACCCAACAAACGCCCAAGATCAAAATCATCTGATTCAGCTTGTTGAGTTTTGTTATTAACAATCGGTGTCATGCAGTTATTCCTAGATTCTTATACCAATTTTTCTGCCCAATTTTGGCAGCATTGGTCAATTAATTGATATACTGATTCAAAGGCCTCATCGCTTTTACGATATGGGTCTGGAATTTCTTTTGCTCCCAACCAATGACCTAATAGTAGAGTTTTCCCTCTTGCCTCAGGGGCAATTCGACAAACATGCTCTATTTGTCTCTGTTCCATAACAAGAATAACATCATATTGGCTTGCAATCTTTGAAGTTAACTGTCTACTAACATGACCATCAAGATGTAAATTATGTTTCTCAGCTACGCGTATCGCTGAACCATCTGCTGGATGATTTATCAATGCAGCAACCCCAGCAGATTCAATATGTTTACTAGGCAAAAGTGATTTTAAGATACGCTCAGCAATAGGAGAACGGCATATATTACCCGTACAAATAACCAAAATAGATTCAAACATTTTATGGCCACGTCCTTATATATCTTACAGTTTCAGTCATATCATGTACGCCAGTAATAGTAGGTACTAGTTGGGAAATTACACGATTCCAACGTACTAATGGAGCCGATGTGACATAGACGATATCATAAGGTTGTAACTCAAATTCTGTACCAAGTACCATCGCGGAAGCATCTTGCGCGTTCAACTGATATATATTAGCAATTTTACCTTGTTTATCACCTTTCAACTGCCGAATTACGAAGACCCCCGTAGCATCACTGTATGCTTGAGACATACCTTCAGCATTCCCAATTGCCTCCGCTAATGTCATTCCACTCCGATCCATCTTCAATGTGCTCTGTTTGCCGACCTCTCCCATGACAAACACTTTAAGATCATCATTTCGTGGTACAAAGAGAATATCCCCTGGATATAACATTTGATTTTGTGTCAAATCACCTTTTTGCATTAATGCATAAAGTGATATTTTAGTATCTTTACCATTATGAGTCAGTACAACATTACGCCAGTCTGCGTCTGGTGCCAGTCCACCCGCAGCATTTATTGCATCCATCACCGTTAAAGGAATATTGGTAATAGGTTGCTGGCCTGATTTTGTCACTTCACCTGTCACGTACACCTTTTGAGAGCGAAAAGCAGCAACGCTTACATCGACCTGAGGACTCTCAATATAGGTGGTCAAACGGTTAGCTATATCCTGGCGTACCTGACTCAGCGTTTTACCCGCCACCTGCACCTTACCAATATATGGGTAGAAAATGGTGCCATCGGAGTTAACCCAGTTACCGGTATCGCTGGCACTGCGATACTGCCCTGCAGGAGTAGTTAATTCCGGATGATCCCACACCGTGACCATCAGCACGTCACCCACTCCAATACGGTATTCATAACTACGAAGCAAATTATCAAGCTGCGGGTTTGGACGAGCCAGAACAGTTTCCGGACGAAGCTGATCGATCAGGCCCGGCGTCATCGGGTACACATTGACCAGCTTATCCAGATCATAGTCGCTATCTGGAAGCTCAACCACGTTCTTACGCAGACTGTTTAATCCTTGACCAGGGATAACCGTACAACCCGATAAAAACCCAATTGCCAACGCTAATGCCGAAAATCTAACAAGTTTTTTCTTCATAATGTCACATCATCAGTAAATCAAAATTTGCCAATTCCTGAGCAGCTGTCATTGCCGTTGCCTCCCTGCCGGCCTATGGAGAGAAAAAACTGACTGCGTCCTGCAGCGCTACCACCCTCTCTCCCCTGTTTTCAGCATTCAGCCTTATAAACTAAACGGTATTTCTATGCCTGCGCTGGCCCCAACGTCATCGCTGTCGCTGTTGTTCGCGTTGGTGTACCACAGTGAAGTATTCAACCGGACCGATTGATACACATCTCCGCTCCAGCCTAGCTGTATACCTTTCAAAGTATCAGCATGTGGGAATGCTTTGTTGATTGATTGGTTCTCTGGGTTAACTTTGGCGTAAACCAGGCGCGTACTCCAGCGTTGGTTATCCTCTGTAATAATCTCAACCTTACCGGCTATGAGTTGACCATCACCACCCAATGCGTCACCCAGCGGATAACCCTGCTGATAATAGCCATCCTTATAGATGTGATGGGTATAGCTGTAATTGGTTCGGCTCATATTGGTGCGTGTATCATGCGCTTCCAGATACCAGTTCACCGCATCCTTACCCCAGCCGTGGTGGCCTTCCACTCCACCGAGGAACATATTTGCCGATGGCAGGTAACCAGACTCATCCTCACCGATCATTTGTCCATAGAAGCTCACCGGCCAGCCCAGGGTTGGCTCCAGTTTGAACTTAAAGTCAAAACCGGCCAGCTGGTTGCCCGGTTCATTGGGATCATTCGCGGCGGTATTATCCTTGCCTGTTAAACCATCCCAGAAGTTGCTGAGTGATTCAGGCCGCCCTTCCCCTCCCCACTGCATTATCCGCGATGCGCCTAATTCCAATGACTGGAACGGCGTAAAGGTGAAACGACCGCCGATAATTTTAGTGTGTGGGACAGCAGTGTACTGATTCATTTGGCTAGCAGAGATCTGGTACTGCCATGGGCCTATCCAGCGTAACCACCAGGTCTCTGGCGCCGCCTGCTCTGCGCGCTGCATCAGGAAACCGGTCATCGGCCGCATGGCATCCCCGCGGATCAGGCTGCCTTCATACCCCGGACCCCACCACTGCGGCACCTGGCCAAAGGAGAGCCACTGGTTCCAGAATTTCACCGCGCCATAGGCGCCGTTGGCGTTGAAGCGCGATCCGTTGCTGATCCGCTCTCCCCCTTCGACGTTGCCCTGGAGGTGGACATCCCACCACTCGCCGCTGTTATTGAACGCCAGACCTAACGAGTTATCTGCCGGCTGCGTCTGACCAAACCCCTGCGGGGTACCCGGCTGGTCGGTCGAAGTGTAGCCGGTGACCCGGAAATCGGCTTTTAAAGCAGACAGTCTCTGGTTGATACGTGCCAGAACCACTTGCTCAGAAGAATAAGAAGGTTTGGCCTTTTTTAGCGCCCGGGTAATCTCTTCCTGGCTTAGCGGCCAGG
>OIEK01000224.1_pt1 | contig 13503 bp, 9 predicted proteins | sample 1581821 | NCBI WGS metagenome assembly OIEK01 (sample SAMN03281017, study PRJEB24777) | human gut metagenome | isolation source: fecal sample PR221 from 1 month old male Chinese infant, caesarean... | reverse complement strand
TACCAGCGTACGGCCCACAGAATGATGTCACGCTGAAAATGCCGGCCTTTGAATGGGTTCATGTGCAGCTCCATCAGCAAAAGGGGATGATAAGTTTATCACCACCGACTATTTGCAACAGTGCCCCCTTGAGTACATGGTTAAGGTGCTGGGGCAATTCCCGCGAGAAATTAACGGTTACTTGCTTGGTCGTGACGAATGTGATCGCGCCGCACGGCGCAAGGTGTTGCTGGAAAAAGACTGGGGCTGGGTGGCTACCGCTGACGTTGGTAATGGTCGCGATAAGTCTGTCCTGAATATCATGAAAGTATCAGGGAAGCGTGAAAAACGCCACGTTGTTCCGTTTAAGATTCTGGAAATGCCGGGCACAATGGATCCGCTGATGTTTGCCGACTTTATCTATAACGAATGCACTCAGGAACGTTACCCCAATATCACCATTGCTGTTGACTCAGACGGTATCGGCGCGGCAACGGCTGATCAGTTGGTACGCCGTGGTGCAAGCCCTGTCCGTATACGGTGGGGATCCCCAATGTTCTCGAAAGAGAACAAAAAACGTTATACAAATCAGCGTACTTTCGCCAACTTTTCTGCAAGGGATGCGATTATGAGCGGTCGGATGCGGCTTGATTCCAGCGAGAAGACTGCCACGCAAGCATCACGTATTCCTTATGAGTTGAAGGAAGACGGCACGCTTAAAATGACAGAAAAGAAAGTCATGCGGCAAAAACTGAATATTCCTTCCCCAGACCGTTGGGATACCTACTGTTTTGCCTGGCTGGTGGATTACACCCCTGCAAATGAAGAGGCTACGGCTGAAATTCTGGCCTTGCGCGATAAAGTGCTGGCGGATGTCGAAATGCCGGAACTGGATATTTAAAAGCCCCGCAGAAGCGGGGCTGGTGGATTAACGCAGCTTCGTTGCAGACAGTGTTTGGTTGAAGGTGTATCCGTATCGTTCTTCAATCTCTTTGCCATATTTCTTGCGCGCATCAGTCAGCCGGATGCCTGTCAGGTCATCGCCTGATGCCATCATGACATCAATCAACTCCATGTCCATTTTTTTCAGGCGGATAAGCGCCTCTCTCGCCGCGTTCACCTTTCTTTCAATGACCTGGCGGATCTCAGGAGGCGTAGAGTTCAGAAGCGCCTGGCTTTTGTTGTTAAAACTCAGGTTTCTGGACTCAATGCTACGCAGAATATAGGCCTTAGCCACATAGCTTGGCTGATTCCTGGTGATGTCGTTCACACGATACAGACTAAAACCGCCCAGCGGGCCACAAGGGATAGGCTTCACACCGGAATAAACGGTAATACTACGGCGTTCATCTACGTTATTAACCACAGGGATCTTCAATTCTTTATTGCGTGAGAACACCAGCGCCCCGTGCGCACCCACTCTTAAGCGAGACAGGGTGTTGTCAGATGTGAGAGCAGAGGTCAGCACCACATCGGTATAGTCATCTTTTCGTGCGCGATAGAGTTCGCCTTCCGGCTCCATTGCAAAGAAATGTCTTTCTTTTTCAAGGGCATCTACGACCTGAGAAAAGATAGGGCTTTTTTTACTTTTCTTAATGACATTATCGTACTTTTTCAGCAAACTCTCGCGCGTAAAAGTTCTGGTAGTCGAAGCTGTAGATACGACAATATGTGTACTTTGGTTCGTGTCCTCGATGATGAATGGGATCGGAAGATACGCTGTCTCAACGATATTCAGTTTTTTCCCACCAGCATTGCGGCATACGTCCACAAATGCTTTCCAGGCAACCAGGCATTTTTCGGCTTCTTTCAAGACGTCTGGATCATGCGTTAAAGCAACATGACGGAAATCCTCTCCGTTATAACTGGTGTCATGGAACACTGAGTTTGATACCACCAGATCCTTCCAACATTCAGCAAGAGACAGGAACTTTTTGTACTCTCTCTCGATTGTTCTTTTACTCATCCTTCCTACTCGAATTAATTTTCTAACATAAAATTATGATAGTAAATTTAAGCGGTACAACACAATGAGTAAAGGACTAACGTATAGTTTATTGTCAATTCGTTTAGAAAACCGTCTTCAAAACCCTGGATTTACGCTGCTAAATCCCGCTTATCAAACGGTTTCTTTTTTGAACGCTTGAACCGTTGTATCAAAAAAAAATTTTTCCCCTTCTAACTTTAAATAATTAGTATTATTTAAAGTTATCATATAATATTGAACAAATGATCAGTATTGACAGGCTCAAAAAGTTATGGTTCGAATCAAGAGCTTAAATTTTAAATTCTCACGGATAACTAGCCTGTCATTTTTTGTTTTTTCGCATAGCGACACCAATTTATAGAGGTGAAATGATTACATGAGTAAACTTATTATCTCCGGTAATCCTGGCATGTTTCTTCGTGATATTGGTGCTGAGTACCAGGAAGCCGCCAAAAATTTCATGCAGTTCCTTAATGACCAGGGCGCTTACTCACCTAATACACTGCGCGATCTGCGCCAGGTCTTTCACTCCTGGGCGCGTTGGTGTCACGCTCGTGGTCTTGCGTGGTTTCCGATCTCCCCGGAAGCTGCCCGCGAATACCTGCTTCAACTGCATGATGCGGATCTGGCTTCAACCACCATTGAAAAGCATTACGCCATGCTCAATATGCTGTTGTCACAATGCGGACTGCCGCAACTCTCTGATGACAAAAGCGTATCCCTGGCGATGCGGCGCATCCGGCGCGAAGCTGCAACCGAAAAAGGCGAACGCACAGGCCAGGCAGTGCCCCTGCGCTGGGATGACCTGAAACTTCTCGACGTGCTGCTCTCCCGCTCTGACAGGCTGGTGGATCTGCGCAACCGGGCTTTTCTGTTCCTGGCCTACAATACCCTGTTGCGTATGGCTGAAATGTCCCGCGTGCGTGTTCGCGATCTGGAACAGACTGGTGACACTGTAACGCTTCACGTATCCCACACCAAAACCATCACGACCGCCGCCGGACTTGATAAGGTGCTCTCCCGCCGGACAACTGCGGTTCTCAATGACTGGCTGGACGCGTCCGGACTACGTGATCACCCGGATGCGATACTTTTCCCGCCAGTACACCGGAGCAACAAAGCGCGGATCACCACCACGCCACTAACCGCGCCCGCGATGGAGAAGATTTTCAGTGACGCCTGGGCGCTGCTGGGTAAGAGTGATGCCACCCCCAATAAAGGCCGTTACCGGACGTGGACAGGCCACAGTGCGCGTGTTGGTGCTGCCATAGATATGGCTGAAAAACAGGTGTCTATGGTTGAAATTATGCAGGAAGGTACATGGAAGAAGCCCGAAACACTGATGCGTTATCTTCGCCGTGGCGGTGTGACAGTAGGTGCCAATAGCCGCCTCATGGATTCATGAGATTAAATTTCTAACACCCTTTTTTAACACTGCATTTTACTGTAAAGTACGCCTGTTTTTTCTGGGGGTGCTTTGCAGAGTCGTATCACGGAATCAAGGCGTTTCACGGTTGACGGTTACACCGTAACCTTTGCTGCTGGCGTTAAGCGCGGCGAAGCTGTCGTGGTGTTCGGAATCATGACAGGGCTTGAGACCGTACCTGTACTTACCCTCGAAAAGAAATGGGGATGTTTCAGGCCATTCACCATCTATTGCCAGAAAGTCCGAAGGAAAACCTGTCACTGCATACTGCCAGACAGAAGATTAAAGATGGTTACGCAACGGTATGTCGTCGTTCTTCCTGGCATGAAGATGTATGGGTGTGGCCTGAATGCGGATCAAGGAAAAACTGGCGAACTATTCGTGACGGAAAAATCCATGCTATTGACTTAACACCAGAAGACGTGGTTGCTATAAACTGGATTGTTAGTTAATTGAAACCGCCCCGGCACCGCCGGGGCTTTGACTGTCAAACATACGAACTAACAGTCTAATGAATAACGTGAAAATGCTTAAAGCTCGCCTGATCGCTGCTTTTCAAGCACAGATTTAACATTTGGCGCTTTCCCTTTAAAAGAGTAGAAAGCGCCACATTTTTCTGTCTTGGGGTTTGAGGGCCAATGGAACGAAAACGTACGTTAAGGAGATAATTCGTTGTTTATATTTAAATTTAGAGCTCTCAGCTCTCCTTTTAAAATATCCTCTGGCAGTGTGAATGTATAATGGCCCAACATATTGATATGCCCGTGCATCAGGGGAGATAGCCGAGCGATATCTTCATCTATAATTTCTTCTCCATTACGGCGCATCCAGCTCAACACTTCCTGCATATAGAGCGTGTTCCACAGAACCACTGCATTAGTAACCAGGCCCAGAGCCCCCAGTTGATCTTCCTGCCCTTCACGATAACGCTTTCTGATCTCTCCGCGTTGTCCGTAACAAATCGCACGAGCCACAGCGTGGCGGCCTTCTCCTCGATTGAGCTGCGTCAGGATCCGCCGACGATAATCTTCATCATCAATATAATTGAGGAGATATAGCGTTTTGTTTACACGCCCTACTTCCATAATTGCCTGTGCCAGTCCTGATGGGCGCGAGCTTTTCAGTAAAGAGCGAATAAGTTCTGACGCATGAATTGTACCCAACTTCAGCGAACCAGCGGCTCGCATCATCTCATCCCACTGACTCTCCGCTTTTGACAGATCTGCATATCCTCGGGCCAACTTATCCAGTACTCCGTAGTTTGCCGATTTATTCACCCGCCAGAACACCGCTTCACCTGCATCGGCAAGCCGGGGGGAAAACTGATACCCCAGTAGCCAGAACAGACCGAAAATAATATCGCTGCTACCCGCAGTGTCTGTCATGATCTCAACTGGATTCAGCCCTGTCTGCTGCTCAAGAAGTCCTTCCAGTACAAAAATCGAATCCCGTAATGTACCGGGTACCACAATGCCATGAAAACCAGAGTACTGATCAGATACGAAGTTATACCAGGTGATGCCTCGTCCAGAACCAAAATATTTTCTGTTAGATCCTGAGTTGATAGTCTTCACTGGTGTGACAAAACGCATGCCGTCAGCTGATGCCACTTCTCCACCTCCCCAACGACCAGCAAGCTCCAGTGTGGACTGAAAATCAACTAGGCGGGCATTGGCGCTGACTAGCGTTTCTGCACGAAGGTAATTCTGTTTCACCCAACTGAGCCGATGACGGGTCAGTGCTGGTATATTGTGCTTTATCAGCGGCTCCAGTCCGATATTACAGGCTTCAGCCATCAATACCGCACATAAACTGATGTGCAAATCTTGCGCTCGAGCACCAGATTCACTGACATGTGCAAACTCATGTGTAAATCCTGTCCGGGCATCTATCTCAAGTAACAGTTCCGTTAAATCTACCGGTGGGAGTAGCTGTTTGATCCGATTATTTAGACGAAGCAACGATGGTGGCTCTTCCTGTTTCTCCAGACAACTGATAGTCAGGGATGGATATTTACCTTCATTACAGATATGAACTTCCGCATTCTTTTCAAATCGTGATGCCACGGCTTTCCAGGTCTCATCCAGCTGAATAGCCAGTTGTTGCACACCTTTACGTCCATCGACAGGATGTCCCAGTGCCCGACAGACAGGAATACGCTGAGTCTGCCACTCTTCACCTTGCAACAACTTCTCGCGAGGATCTCCCCAGCGATCACTGCTTTCAAGCCAGATGTCCCGGCGGCGCAGTGCATCCTGAAGGCGTTCCAGCAAACATAGTGAATAACCTGCACGCTGTATCCGTCCCTCCGCATCGTATACGAGGCGTTTCCAGGGACCGGTGATAATATGTTCAGGCGCATCATCAAGGATGCGCTTTTTCGGGCACTGTTGCAAAGTTAGCGATGAGGCAGCCTTTTGTCTTATTCAAAGGCCTTACATTTCAAAAACTCTGCTTACCAGGCGCATTTCGCCCAGGGGATCACCATAATAAAATGCTGAGGCCTGGCCTTTGCGTAGTGCACGCATCACCTCAATACCTTTGATGGTGGCGTAAGCCGTCTTCATGGATTTAAATCCCAGCGTGGCGTTGATTATCCGTTTCAGTTTGCCATGATCGCATTCAATCACGTTGTTCCGGTACTTAATCTGTCGGTGTTCAACGTCAGACGGGCACCGGCCTTCGCGTTTGAGCAGAGCAAGCGCGCGACCATAGGCGGGCGCTTTATCCGTGTTGATGAATCGTGGGATCTGCCACTTCTTCACGTTGTTGAGGATTTTACCCAGAAACCGGTATGCAGCTTTGCTGTTACGACGGGAGGAGAGATAAAAATCGACAGTGCGGCCCCGGCTGTCGACGGCCCGGTACAGATACGCCCAGCGGCCATTGACCTTCACGTAGGTTTCATCCATGTGCCACGGGCAAAGATCGGAAGGGTTACGCCAGTACCAGCGCAGCCGTTTTTCCATTTCAGGCGCATAACGCTGAACCCAGCGGTAAATCGTGGAGTGATCGACATTCACTCCGCGTTCAGCCAGCATCTCCTGCAGCTCACGGTAACTGATGCCGTATTTGCAGTACCAGCGTACGGCCCACAGAATGATGTCACGCTGAAAATGCCGGCCTTTGAATGGGTTCATGTGCAGCTCCATCAGCAAAAGGGGATGATAAGTTTATCACCACCGACTATTTGCAACAGTGCCGTTTCCTGAATGCTGACATATCGCCGTGTTGAAGTAGACGTCAATCTTCTCGCCGGTATAGGCCCGGTAACCTGCCTCCAGTAGTTCCTTTTCCACGACATTACCTCGCATTTTTATTGTCTGAGTCTAATCATAGACCGATGCGAGGCTGAGGGAAGTGGCGGGTAGCAGAAATATCACTCGGGCCTTTTCTGTAACAATGGCTCCCGCTCCGGCGGCAAATATTCCAGCATTGCAGGCGTCGGCGGCGGCAGGCGGTTATCGGCGATGTGCTTGTCCACATCGATATGACTGATTTCGCCATTCTCATGGTGATGGACCGTCAGCACCCTCGCTTTGTTCAACTCTGTAACCAGTTCACGGGTAATACGTAAACTTTCCGCCAGCTCATGGTCTTCCAGTCCTGGTCTGCGACTGCGACGCTCCACCCGAAAACGAAACTGGTTGTATTTCGCCCAGCCGATCAGCACCAGTCCGTTGACCAGCGCGACAAGGATGTAAAACGTGACCGTATCCAGCGTGGTGAAAAAGGGACGCACGCCCATATACGGTGAATGCGCCAGGGCCGTAATCAGCCCTTTGTAGATTAAGTATAAAAATCCAACCCAGGCAAAAATCGTTAACAGAACGTCAATGATGCGCGGCAGCAGACGCCGCTCCGTAAAGATCAGCGGCTGACTCATGATTCGATCCTCCCTATTCCACGGTCAGGACTCACCCAGCGCGCCCTGCCGCGTTTGCGTTTGAGCATCACTTTCGGGAATGACACCAACGTGGTAAACAGGCTCAACAGCCAGTACACCACCGGGAACCAGATTATCCAGAACAATGAGGCGCCAATGCCTTTTTCATAGCGTCGTTCAATCATCAGGCTTATCGCAAACTGTATTAAGCAGACCACGCCGAGAATAAGTCCGGTAAAGGCTGGCGGGAACAGATGTTGAACATACAGCGAGTCCGGCATCGGGATCATCAGTCCCAGCAGGAACAGCACGATACTGATCGCATAGGCAAATGCCCACGTGGTAGAAAAGCAGAACTCGAAAAATAGCGGCCACATGCGGCGGAACTCCCACGACCACAGACGGCGCATGTTAACAATAAACACCTCCGCCCCGCCTTGCGCCCAGCGCAGGCGCTGCTTCCACAGCCCTCTTAACGTTTCAGGCATCAGGATCCAGCACAGCGCGCGCGGCTCAAAGAATATCGACCAATGGCGCAATTGCAGCTTCCAACTGATATCGATGTCTTCGGTGATCATGTCCGGGCTCCAGTACCCCACCTCGGCCAGCGCGCGACGACGAAACGCCGCAACTACGCCAGAGACGCTAAAGATCTGACCATAGACTCGTTGAGTACGCTTAATTAAGCCGATAATGGAAGAGAACTCACCGACCTGCACACGACCGATTAGCGTGGAACGGGTGCGAATACGCGGGTTGCCGGTTACCGCCCCAACGCGTGGGAACTGGATCAGCGGAGCGACCAGATACGCCACGGCATCGCGATCCAGTAACGCATCGCCATCAATACACACCAGGTAATCGCTGCGCGCAGCGGCCGCGCCCGTTTTGAGCGCCAGCGCTTTGCCCTGGTTTTCAGCCAGATGAATGACGCGCAGGCTGGGGTACTCAATCGCCAACTGTTCCAGAACATCGTGCGTATCGTCCGTTGAACCGTCGTTAATGGCAATCACTTCGATATTCTTGTAGCGCTGTGCCATCGCAGCGCCGATGGTTTCCCGCGCGTTGATCCCTTCGTTAAAGCAGGGGATCAAAATGGAAACCAGCGGATTTCCCTCCAGCGTCGGTGGCGGTGTATCGTCTCCCCATTTCCAGTGACGCTCACGATAAAACCAGAAATAGACCCCGCCGCTTATCCATAATGCAGACATGAATAAAGGCCAGAAGAAGACGAAGTTCAACATGACTTCACCTGTAAAGATGACAGCCACGCCAAACGGCAGGCTGAACATCAGGCAAAGTATCAGGAAAGCAATAATGCGATCGGTCATTTTTGCGGGTACCAGTATGAGGAGAACGTCGAGCGAATCTCTGACATCTCAGGTTTGTCGCTGATGAAATCATCCGGATAATAGCCGTAGTTACCTGCACCACTTAGTTTCAGTTGGCGCATCCATTCGGCTATTTGTTTTCCACTGATTTCTGCCTCGTCCCCGGATTTACGCCAATCTCGTGCCTGCAGTTCAAACACGGTTTTGTCCAGCGCGCCGGGCGTTTGTGCAACGGCATTGACTAATCTGTCGAGCCAGGCATTGGCATCATTAGCCGGGATCTGCTCCATGAATGGCATCGCCATGGGTGCCGTCCAGTCATAGGTATTGAGGAAATCATTCAGGTTTTGCGCAAACCAGGCTTCGCTTTCAGGCTCCAGTACCGGCATGGCGTATATATTGCGGGCAGTTTGCACCTGCGGACCGCGAATATTGCGTACCGATTGCGTCAGTTGCTTAGTAAAGTCGATCAGCATCTTACTTTTCAGGCGCGTCCAGCGTTCGAAGGTTTGAGGGTTGCTACGGATTTGCTCAATACTTCCCGGAAGCCCTGCGGCGCGGTAGGCGGCTAACGCCTCCGGTGACGCATCTTCAAAGTCCGTCAGGAAAGCATCGTCGTGGAACAAAATCCCTTTGAAGCTGGCATGCTTCGCCAGGTCTTCATAGATTTCAGTGATACGTTTACGCGCTTCGCTGTCCCAGGGAGACAGACGCACATAGTTCTCGTGATTGATCGCAGTGCGTCCTGTTTTCGGATCCCATGCCGTCACGCGTGGAATGGAAGCATCGAGGTCGAAAGCCAGTACCGGCATCCAGGCATATACCGTCACCCCGGCCCGCGTTTGTAACTGCCAGGAGATATAGTTAAAGAGATCGGCACGCATCGGCAGCCAGCGGTTAGGGAAATAGAGTTCGCGAATATTCCCGTCGCCTTTAGGATCGGCGTACGCCTGCAGGAAGACATGAGAAATGCGCATGTCATAAACACGCTGGATCAGCTTGTCGATGTTTCGCTTCTGCTGGGCAGGATCTTTGTCATACACGTAATCCAGATCGACGTGCATCACACGCATCGTTTGTGGTTCACGTACCTGAGCAACCTGACTGGCAAAGCGCTTGAGAGACGGGTTATCAGAGATCAGTACGCGCGGGATATCATCAAGAAACGCAGCGTTCGCCAGCCCTTCATTGAGCGTAAAGGCCATCTTATAGCCATGTTCTTTGGCCAGCTTTAAGGTGGTGCCGTTAGCCGCACCATAAGGCCACACCCACGCGCGCGGCGATTTCCCGGTTACCGATTTAATCTTATTGGTGATCAGCGAGATATCAGTATTAATGCGACGATTGTACTGTTCGTCGGTTTCGTAAGTCCCTGTTTTCTTATCGAAAAGGCGATTCGCCACCGCAGGTTCTTTGCTTCCTTGCGGGTTCGCCTCAGCGCCGAAATGCGAGTTCCAGGTGTGCGCCCCCACTTCCACCAACGGCGATTTGCCCATTTCCTCGACCATCTTCCAGGTGGCAAATTTATCTCGCGCCGTCATTAAGCCGCCAAAATCGACTTTTTTATTGGCTGGAGAATCAACCCAACTGCCCACTGGAGCCCAGAGCGCAGGCCAGTTGTAGGCTTTCAGCAGCGGCCAGACGCGGGTATAAAAACTGCTGTATCCGTCGTCAAAGGTGAGTAAGACCGCTTTTTCCGGCAACACAATTTTACCGTCATGAGCGTCCAGAATTTGCTGCACGCTAATCGGGTTATAGCCATTATCACGCAACCAGGCCATTTGGTCGCTCAACGCGCTGGTGCGCACGGAGAGGTAGCGCTGGTCGGCGGCGCCATCCTCAACATCATGATAGCCGAGCACCAGGAAGCTGTTTTTCGGCCATGGATGATCTGCCGTCAACGGCGTTCTCTCTGCGGGAGGAACATAGCGAGGCGTTGTATTGTGCGCGCTACTGCACGCGGTAATCATCAACCAGCCAGCGATTAATGCGCTAAGCCACAGGCATCTTTTCAGCATGAACAATCCTTAAAACCTGACATTTAAATCGAAAGCGAGGGAGATATTCCGCTCACGTTTACCGTCATAGGGGCGTTTATCCCAAACCAGCATCACCCCGCCATCTACGACGTTGTTCCATTTGAGCCGTTGTCCATATCCCACCTGAACGATAGCGCCAACGTCTTCACCTTGCTGCCAGTAGCCACCCACTCCGGCTATGCCTTGCTGGGTCCACACGGTGTCATAATGGCGGTAAAGAACCTGTTCCGCGCTCAGGCCTGGCACAACGGAAAAATCACTCTTAGGGTTGTAATACGGCACATTCTCTTTAGTGTTGGTGCTCCCACCGATACCCGGGGTAAAGTCCAGCGTAAAGCGCGGCGTGGTCCACATGCGCTCTTTTCCGCTCAGCCCATATTCGATGCGATCGTTACCATCCGAGAAATGTGATGCGGCAAACGACAATTGGTATTCACGTCGTTCGTTTTGATACCAGCGAACAAACAAATCGCCGCTGTTGGCATATACGCCGCTACGCAGCGCGCGCAGTGGCGTGTTGCGCGAAAGACGCTCGGCCGAACCGCCCACGCGCCAGTTATCGTTGAAATCATGCCAGGCGGAAAGACGACCGCCTATTTTCTGCCCATCGCCATAGTTTCGGCCAGACACTTCCATTTCGGCCCAGTAATCACGGGAAGTCCATTCCGCACCAGCCGCCAGATCGCGGCTAATCCCTTTCCCTTCCTCAAACTCGCCGGTTGCGAAGTTGAATCCGGTAAACAGTCGCCAGTTGTCATTAATTGGCGGGCTGTAAATGGCCGTGTTGATGTTGAAATCATTCTTACCGCTGACCGGGCTATCGGACGAGATCCCCTGCGTGCCGCTAATACGTACTTCCGACATTTTATGCACATCACGCATGCGTGCGAGGCGCAGCGTCGCTTCATCATCCGGACTGCGAGCAATAACGTCATCCGTCAGTTCATCGGCCTGCTTCCACTCCTGGAGATCCAGCGCCACATAGGCCTGCTGACGCTCCAGTTCCAGGTTACTGGGCTCAATCACTTCCGCCAGTTTAAGCTCTTTCTCCGCCGCATGCGGCAGTCCACGGGCTTCAAGAACAGAAGCATAGGATATGCGCAGCCCTTGGTTACCCGAGCCTGTTCGCGCCAGATGCTCTGCGAGTTTTTCTGCCTCCGGCAGTTCATTGGCAGCGATATGATATTGCGTCAGCAGCGACTGTCCCAGCAGCCAGTTATCGTTTGGCTGCGGCGTTGGCGAACCATAGATGCGTCGCAGATATGGGCTGTCTTTAATTAACGCATCGACCTGTTTTTTAGCTGCATCAAAGTTTTCATTATCGATGTGCGCGTAGAACAGATCCTGTTGATCCTCAGGACCGAGCGGCGTAACCGGAATCGGTCCGTTCGGATAGTAGATGCTCATCAGCATCGCTTCGGTTTTTTCCGGCTGCCGTTCGCTTAACCATGCCGATGCTACCCAGCGTTTTGCGTAGTTTGGCACCTCGCCGCTCGCAGACAGCGATTCGTATTCACTAATCACTTCAGAAGTGCGTTTACGGACCAGCAAGGCGCCCATGCGGTCAATTCTGGCCCGACGGACATCATTCTGCGCAGAAGGCTCATCTTTCCAGGCAGTCAGCAACTGGTCATAACGGGCTAGCGCTTTATCAGCCACGATAAAACGCTCTTCTTCATTACGCGCAGAGGTATAAGAGGAACGTACCATTTCAGCCGCCGCATCAAGCTCAAGGCGACGCTTCACCGGATCGGCAGTTGGTACCACCTCTGCCATATTTAAGGCGGGCCCGGAAACGCGGTTTGCTGACAGCGCAGACAGCAATGTGGATTTTGCATTTTTTTTGCCTGGATCGACGTCATCCGCCTGGCTGGCAACTAATAATGCATCCCAGTTTTTTCCCTGCGAATGGTAGACATAGGCAAGTAGCGCATCAGAATCAGCCCCGGGATGCGCCTGCGCCCATTTATTCGCTTCAGTAAGGGCTTGCTGATTGTAGCGAGCATCCGCCAACGTCATTATCCAGCCGGTACGTACATCTACGTTATCAGGCTCTTCCTGTAAAACGCTTTCCCAGATGGCTAAAGAATCATTCCAGTTCTTCTGGTTGCGATATGCTCGTGCAGCGGCGACTTTGCCCCGGGCAGGTACATTCATCTGTCCACGATACTGCTGCCAGATTTCAATTGTGGTTTTATCGTTGTTATCGACCCAACTGGAAACTTGCAGCCAGTCGGCAACCTGATTTGGCGTTAGCGCGCTTTTCTTTCCCTGATCCTCAAGGAAACGTAATAGCGGTGCGCTATTACCTCCCCGCGCTTCAATAACCAAAGCGTCATAATCTGATACCGCCGCAGAGATTGGCATCGGGAAAAGAATGCTTGCCGTAAATAAACAGCTTACAGACTTAAAACGTTTAATGAAGTTGGCATGTCGACGCATACTTAACATATCTGCCCTTATATCTTACATCATAGTGAAAATAATCGTTTTCAATAAGTTACAGTCAATCCCTGACGGTTGCCGACCATGTAAGACGCACTGCCGCTTATTTCGTAATAGGGTTATGAAGCAATTAATTCTTTCGTCTTATTGACTACCCGTGCCTCGTCCTCTAATTATTGGAAAGAAGGCATAAACTCGAGAATTTTATCACTCAGCGTAGTTCGTGGCTATGTAATAAGATAATGCTTAGGCAAAAAAAGGATTTTAGACTAAGTTATTCTAAGGGGCACTGTTGCAAATAGTCGGTGGTGATAAACTTATCATCCCCTTTTGCTGATGGAGCTGCACATGAACCCATTCAAAGGCCGGCATTTTCAGCGTGACATCATTCTGTGGGCCGTACGCTGGTA
>OIEK01000223.1_pt1 | contig 13650 bp, 14 predicted proteins | sample 1581821 | NCBI WGS metagenome assembly OIEK01 (sample SAMN03281017, study PRJEB24777) | human gut metagenome | isolation source: fecal sample PR221 from 1 month old male Chinese infant, caesarean... | reverse complement strand
AAAATGCATTTAAAAATGCATTTTTCATCAAAAAAATTAATTGCTGAAAAAAAACAAGAAGTCATGCCAAGTATTGCTGACTTCTGCTTTTTTTTATTTAATTATTCAGCTAAACTAGCTTTTAACGCTTCAACTTTATCTGTTTGTTCCCAAGGTAAATCAATATCTGTTCGACCAAAATGACCATAAGCCGCAGTTTGTTTATAAATTGGGCGACGTAAATCTAGCATTTCAATAATACCTGCTGGACGTAAATCAAAGTTTTTACGAACTGCTTCGATTAATTTACTTTCTGGAAGATCACTCGTACCAAACGTATTAATAGAAATAGACACTGGTTGCGCCACACCAATTGCATAAGCTAATTGGACTTCTACTTTTTTCGCCAAACCAGCAGCAACAATGTTTTTCGCGATATAACGCGCAGCATAACTAGCAGAGCGGTCAACTTTGGTTGCATCTTTTCCAGAAAAAGCACCGCCGCCATGACGAGCATAACCGCCATAAGTATCAACGATAATTTTACGACCAGTTAAGCCGGCATCTCCTTGAGGGCCACCGATTACAAAGCGACCAGTTGGGTTGATAAAGTATTTTGTTTCATCATCTAAAAGTTCATGAGGAATCACCTCATTGATTACTTGTTCTTTAATATCTTTTTCGATTTGTTCTAAGGTTGTTTCATCATCATGTTGTGTACTGATGACGATCGTATCCACACGTTGTGGTTGACCTTGATCATCATATTCCACTGTTACTTGAGATTTTGCATCAGGACGTAAGTAAGGTAAGACTTTTTCCTTCCGCAATTCTGCTAAACGGCGAACCAAACGATGACTTAACGCGATCGGTAATGGCATTAATTCCGGTGTTTCGTCAACGGCAAAACCAAACATTAAGCCTTGGTCACCAGCGCCAATATCGTCTTTTTCATCTTGATCACGCACTTCTAAGGCTGCGTCAACCCCTTGAGCGATATCAGGTGATTGCTCATCGATTGCTACAAGAACTGCGACAGTCTCTCCATCAAATCCATATTTTGCTCGTGTATAACCAATATCTTTCACAGTTTGACGAACAATTTTTTGGATATCTACATAAGCTGTTGTAGAAATTTCTCCAAATACTAGGACTAAACCAGTTGTTACGGATGTTTCACATGCCACGCGGGCCATCGGATCTTTCTCCAAAATCGCATCTAAAATTGCATCACTGACTTGGTCAGCTACCTTATCTGGATGTCCTTCTGAAACGGATTCTGATGTAAATAAATGTCTTTCTGTCATAATGTTATTCCCCCTAAATAGTTTCGGTTACAAGGCATCTTTAGTAAGTAACGACAATTACTTGCTAAATCCTTTCGGGAACTTGTAACAAAAACAGTATACCAGATATCTAAAAAAAAAGCTTAGGTTTTCAAGAAAATCATTAAATTACCTATATTTACTTTTCCTATAACAAAAAACTTCCAGCCCCTTTCATCTGAGCTGGAAGTTTCTTGCTACTGTAAAATTTTCTCCGCGATAAAGTGTGTATATTGCTCGCCACCTGCCACATTTGGATGAACTCGGTCATCATAAAACCAATCATCATGGGCGTTACTATAATTAAACCAGTCAATGACCGTTAAGTTATCGTATTTTTTGTCCATTTGACTAAGTAAACTATTCACTTGATTTTGCCATCTTCTAGTTGGAACGCGAACATTAATCCAATAAACTTTTCGATTACCTAACGCTTTCATAAATTCATCAAATTGTGCCTCTGTAAAAGGACCATTTGTACCTAAACTCACTAAAACAGTATCTTTGAGCATTTTCTTTTTGTCTAGTTCACCAATTAGTGAAATGCTACTATACAATTGACGGCCCACTTCCCCATCGATAATCATTTTAGGGAAAATATCTTGTAACCCGCTAGCACCATCTAGAATAACAGAATCACCAATAGTTGTGATTTCTAAATTCTGCGCTTTTTTTACTTGCTCTGGTGTGAGTTGTGTGGGTAGAACGTCTTGGCTTTCACTCGGTTTTGTACTACTTTCTGTGGACGTGCTACTATTTTTCGTGCCACTTTCTTGGACTTCTTTTTTACGTTCTTCAATTTTTTGCTGATTTTTCGCAATATTTTTTTCTAGTTGCTCTTGTTGCGCACTTTTAGCGTTTGCTGGAGCCACAATTAAACCGAATACTGCAATCACGCTAATCACTGTCATAAAGGCCATTGTCCCTTTTTCACGAAGGTCCCACGGTTTCCGTAAGAACTCAGTGAATTGAGTCCAGACATCCTTATAAGACAATCGTGTCAGTGGATGTTCGATAAAACGATAAGACAATTCGCTCACGACTAAAATTAATGCTATTTCAACCAATGAATGTAGAAAAACATGGTCCGATAAGGTCTTAATTTTGGCCTCATAAAAAATCATGATTGGGAATTGATACAAGTAAATGCCATAACTCCGTTTACCTATCCACGTAAAGACTGGATTCGTTAACCAACGATTCATATCTGCCCCTGGATGTGCAGTGACGGCCACTAAGACAGTGGCTGCCAAACTAATTAAAAACATGCCGCCATAATAAACAAAATTTGTATGATCTGATAATGTTAAAAAGGCTAACACTAAAAGAACTAAGGCACTTAAACCAGCGCCATTTAAGATTTTTTTAGAGGCTTCTGGAATTTCTTCTTTCAAACGTGTGCTTGGCCAAACATACGCCAATGCACTACCTAGTAAAATAGAAAAACACGTGTGTCTGTTCCATAATAGACACGTGTAGGATCTGCGCCAGGAACATATAAAACGGCCATCAGCGTCACCGAAATTAAGGCGCCGATTAAAACTAAACTGAAAATTCGACCGCGCTTACGAACAAAGCGTTCCAGAAGAATAAAAAGTAATGGCCAAATTAAATAATTTTGCGCTTCAACTGCCAATGACCAAATATGTACAAATGGCGATTGTGTCGCAAATCCATCAAAATAAGAAAACCCTTTAAAAATTTGCCACCAGTTGTTGTAATAAAAAACACTACTAGCGACAACGCTGCGAATATTGTTTAATAAATCCTGCTGAAAGAGTGTAATATAACTAACTGCACTTAAAAGCATCACAATTAATGCTGGATACAGCCGTTTCATCCTTCGCACATAAAATCCTTTTAAATCAATGGTCTGATTTTCTGCCCATTCTTGCCGCAACAAGTCGTTAATAAGATAACCTGAAACAACAAAGAAAATCGGAACACCTAAGTAGCCACCTCGCATGACTTGGGGAAAAAGGTGATACAAAATCACGCCAATTACAGCGATCGTCCGAATGCCATCAAAACCTGTAATATAGCGTTTTTTCTTGCTATTTGCTGTCTGATTCATTTGTGCTTTCCAACTTTTCTATAAAATTATTCTTTTCCTTTATTTAAAGAAGCAAGTAACTTTAATATACGTTTTTTCCTAGGAAATGGCAAGCAAACTTTGCCTCCTTTAGGGTTTTTTTACAATTCAAAAAACCAACATTTTTTAAAACACAAAAAAACAACCAAAGCTTATGAAAATCACTCATAAGCTTTGGTTGTTTACTCATATCGTTTTCGTTTAGATGAAGATGGAATCCCTAGGGCTTCACGATATTTTGCCACCGTTCGTCGGGATATTTCCATGCCTGAATCTTTTAATCGCTCGACTAATTTTTGATCAGACAACGGTTTACTTTTTACTTCTTGATCAATTAATTTTTGTAGTTGCTTTTTAACCATCGTTGTTGAGACATCCTCGCCATCTTCTTCTGATGAAAGAATACTTGTTGAGAAGAATGAGCGCAATTCAAAGACGCCAAACGTGGTTTCTAGATATTTTCCATTAACCGCACGACTAACTGTCGATTCATGAATAGACAAAGCATCCGCAATTTCTTTTAAAGTCATTGGTTTTAATGGCCGATCTGCTTCTAAAAAGAAGGCTTCTTGACGGCGCACAATTTCTTGCCCTACACGTAAAATTGTATCCCCCCGCTGATTCACTGCGCGCTCTAACCATTCAAATTCGTTTTTCTTATCCTTAATATATTCTTGGACTTCTTTGTCGTCAGTCTCTTGCATTCGTTTGAAATAATTTTCTTGAAAATTTAATGTCGGTCGACCAGCTTTGTTGGAAATCACCACTATTCGATCTTCCTTGATTCGGACAGTTAAATCTGGTCGAATATACAATTCCTCGGTCGCATCAAAAATATTCCCTGGCGCTGGCGATAACGTTTGTATATAATCAAAAATCAATTGAATTTCTGCTAATTCAATCCCAAATTTTTTAGCTAACGGGCCCCATTTACGACTCACTAAGGCATCAAACTCTTCCTCCAATAAAATATACGCTAAATTAGGCGCGGTATCGTCTCGTTCTGTTTGTAGCATCAAGCATTCTTGTAAATTGCGTGCCCCCACACCTGCTGGATCTAGCTGTTGTAACAAAGTTAATGCATCTAGCATTTGAATGGCGCTTGCTTCGGTTTTCTCTGCCGCTTCTTCTAACGAAATCGTTAAATAACCATTCACGTCTATATATTCTACTAAAAACAAAACCAATGTTCGCAAGTATGTATCGCGGTAATTCAAATGAATTTGATCAATTAAAGACTCAAATAATGATAAATGATAGTCTGGAATTTGATTCATATAATTATTTTCTTCGTCTTGATTGGTGTAAGAACGACTAGTTATCGGAAAATCTGTGGTGTACTGCGTGTCTACTTGTAAATCAATTAATGGATTCTCTAGTGCTTTCGCTTCAACAAAGGCAGCGAGTTCTTCCGTATTAAATTGTAAAATTTGAATGGATTGTTGAAGCTGTTGAGTCATGGCCAACTTTTGGACTTGTTTTTGTTGTTGGGACATTCGTTGCTCAAATTTCATTATTTTCGTCCTCCCTCTTGTAATTTTTGTCAATATCAGCTAAACTAGTATTCGTGCCGCGCCCTTAGTGTAGTGGATATCACGTAAGATTCCGGTTCTTGAGACGGGGGTTCGATTCCCTCAGGGCGCGTTATTTAAATATGTTGATTTATCAACGTTTCTGGACACTCTTTATTCATCTAAAGAGTGTTTTTTTCTTGTTTAGGAATGATTTTTCTATCCGTAGTTTTTTTAAATGTTGCTTGTGGCAAGCTCAATCGCACTTAGCGCGACAACATTTGTTCTGCTTCAGCTAAAAATCCAATAAGGCTAAAATTCCTCCGTTCCTATTGTAACGCATAACGTTTCCTTTTTCTATCTGCTAAACAAAGTATTACGACAAGCAAACACCTGCTTCTCTCTTAAAGATCCCTTTCTGATTATATAGTAAATTGCTTTTAATTTGTTAATTATTTTACCTAAAACTTGATACCCTAATTAAATAAAGAACCTGGGGCAAAAATCACTTTGGATTTTTGTCCCAGGCTTAAAACCTGATAATTGGCGGGAACAGAACCGTTCAGCTCCGACCTCTAAAATACTTAATTAGAAATATGCTACCCGCAATCACACTAATTATGATTACTAGCCAAAATAATCCACTTACAAGTAACAGCTCAGTTAAGGTCGTCTTCATATTCTCCTCCTTTAAATGGCATCTGCTTTGTTTTGCTATGTAATTAATGGCGAGATCAGACAACAGCTATCAAAAAAACGGACCAACACATGGTCCGTTTTCACTCATTATTAAGCTTTTACGATGTTCGTTGCTTGTAAGCCGCGTGGACCTTCTTCAGTATCAAAAGTTACTGCTTGGCCTTCATCTAAAGTTTTAAATCCATCTGATTGAATAGCTGAAAAATGTGCAAATACATCATTGCCATCTTCACCTGTAATAAATCCAAAACCTTTGTCTGCGTTAAACCATTTTACTGTACCGTTGTTCATATATATTTCCTCCTAGTGCATAAAAATATGCAAGTTATTGCAAAAAATGTTGAGTGGCAAAAGGAGAAGTATAGTTTTTAAATATATAACTCAAATTACTTATCAAAATTGATTACTTAATTACTATAACACATTTATTAGGAATAAACAATGCCCACGACTCTTCCTTGGACTTTCTAAAATAATCAAAGATGCACTTGACAAATCCCTAGCAAAAAACACCCCTATTCTCTCTATTTCCAGTTAGTTTTGTTTAACTTTAAATAATCACTACGCGCTAAATAATCAAATAGCGGAGCTAATCCTGGTGAAAAATTTACTTCCTCAAACCGCTTAATAAATTGTACGCCTTTAATTTTATTTGGTTCGTTCAGGGTAACTTTTCCTTGGGCTTGTTTGGCAAAATAAAAATGTCCTTGCCAAACGATTGAATCAAAAACAAGTGGTCCAGTAAAAATTTCTTCAAGTTCAGTAATTTCCACTGCTAACTCTTCTTTCATTTCACGAATCGCACATTCCAGCGCTGATTCACCAAGTTCTTGTTTTCCGCCAGGGAAATTCCATGTGTCTGGCCGATCTTTTAAAATAAGAATTTCATCAGATTGATTTTTAAGAAGTACTCGCGAAAATTCTTTTTTCATTTCGTTTAACCCTTTTCTTCATTTTTTATTGAGAAGCCACACTTGGCAGCATAAAAATATAATGCAAAATACGATCCGCATACGATGGATTTTTTTCAAAGTCATTGACTTCTTCATTGACTAACTCCAAATCATCGGTAATCACTCCAGCGACATCCATAAAGAGCATTTTACTTAATACCTCTGAGTCATTAACTGTCCAAGCATAAACTGCTTTTTTCTGTTGGTCAGCTTTTAAAATGAAGGTATCGTTCAACGTGGTAGCTTCCATTGTATACAAATCAGCTTGTGTTTCTGGAAAAGTGAAATTATAGGGCAAAATAAAACTAACTTTTACTTTTGATTTGGCTTTTTTAAACGCTTTGATCACATTGTAGTCGAGAGATTGAACCTGATGGTTATTCTTTATCAAAGGACGTTCATATTTTTCAATAAAGTTAGATAGCGCACCTTGACTATCTTGTTTAGACGTTTTAATTTCTACTAGTAATTTTTGTTTGGCTTGGTTTGCTTTCGCTAAATAATCATCAAAACTGGCAATTGGTGCTTCTTGGCCATTTTCTTTAACGGTCATTTTTGTTAATTCAGCCAACGTAAATTCTTGCGGCGTGCCATCAACGCCGGCGAGTTCTTGAAGGTTTGCATCATGCATCACAACAAATTGATGGTCTTTGGTTTCTTGAACATCAATTTCAATATAATCTGGTTTAAATTTAATGGTTCTTTCCATAGCAGGAATAGTATTTTGCACGCCATTACTATTGGTGACCCCTCGATGCGAAATAATCAAAGGTTTTGATTCTAATAGCCCTGTTAAGTAAACAGCATTGAAAATTATATAGCCGCCAAAAATTGGTGAATAGTCCTAGGCCCATTCCGATAGTCACTAATTTATTACGTTTCGTTTCTTTGTCAAAGGCAACTTTTTTCCGTCGTTTCTGCTTGAACATTTAATTGTGTATATAAGAAATTAATCAGTAATACTGAAAGCCAAGCATTAGAGACAAACTGTAAAAATTGGACAACCGTTAAATTTAAAATACCACCTAGCAAGCTAATGGTATCGCTCAAGGTATCTAACTTCAACTGTAGAAGATAAAGTAACACATAAATAACATACGTTGAAACAAATACCGCGATCGTCACAAATGCAATATTACGAATAATGAACCATAATCGTTTGTTTGTCATTGACCAACTAGCCTTAACTGCCTCGCCCGCTTTTTTTCTCTCCAGAATCATTAATGGAAGCGTGTAAATGAAACGAATAGCTAAATACCAGACTAATAACCCAAAGGCCAGTAACCCAACCAAGTAAGGAATTCGTTGGGACAAAAATTCAACAATAAAATCTGGAATCACAAATTTCGTCAATAGATTACTTTGGAAAATCAGGTTACCAAAAGGGACAATGACAACAAAATAACCGAAAAAGAATAACCACGAACGGGCACCTTGCTTTTTAAGAACCTTAAAAGATGCCTTGGTAACTCCTTTAAAATGAAAACGATGGTCTTGCCGTATTTGAAAAATTCCCTAATAATAAAAGGTAAACTGATAAAAAACTGCACCTAAAAAAATGTAACAACAAGAGAATTAATAAACACCAGAGCAAGCGGCTTTTCTAACAATAAATTCAGGTTATTAAACGAAAGATAAGGAATACCTTGAGTTTTTAGTGCGTTGGAAGTAGCCCAACTAAAAGCCCCACCCACCAATAATAATAAGACATTTAAAGTAAAAAATAACCATAAGTACTGCAAGATGTCTTTAAAAAATTGCCTTGTTCCATTTTTAAATGTTTGCCAAGCAGACATACAAACTCCTCCATTCTAAAAGTATCTGACTAAAGTTCTTCCATACGAATCCTAAATAAAACAACGGCAATCCAAATTGAAATAAATGATGGCAAAATAACAATAATGATTGCGACTGGCTCATCAATAGTCCCTTGTAACGTATTTTTTACTTCTGAAGAAACAATAAACTGATCAAAAATCACTTGATAAATAGTAACATAAATCAATACCCATTGAATATAATATTCAATTATTTTCATTAAAGCGATGGGTAAAACAATTTTTTTCGTCGTTAAATTCAATAAAAAATATAACAAAAGACTCGTACTGATGATAACGACTATCCCTAAAAGAAATAACGACTCTAACCGCTGCCCTATTACGTTTGCAACGCCTATTGTTAATAATAAATACATAGCTACCGAAATTAAGATGCTCACACTTAGCATAACAGAAAACAAAAGTAATGCCTTAAGAAAAAGCCACTTATCAACTCTTTTATTTCCAATCAATAAACCTAAAAGAATCACCGACAAAAGTAAAATCAATTCAATCATTCGTACCTCCTCCCAAAACAAATGAAAGCAAATTCATATGTTCGCGTTTATTTTACCAAACCAAAATGTATTTGTAAAACATTTCACATGTTATTTAATAAACGACTAACACTATAAAAAAGACAAGTTTCCTAATAAAGGAAACTTGTCTTGTCTTTTTATTCTTTTTACTTCGTTATTTTTTGATAGTTTGCGAATAATTGATTCGCATCTCCTTCTCCATCAATTTTCTTGAGATGGCCGTTATCTATTTTAAACATAGATGGCACATGTAAAACTTTATTTTCTCGGATAAATGTTGACCATTCTTTCATGGTCTCTTTGTTGGTTAATTCTACATAGTAAACCTGTTTAGGTGCTTGTAATAGTTTCTCGAAATCCTGACAATCTGAACAGTTTTTCTTTTTTAAAACAACATAAAATGTTTCGCCAGAGTGTTTTTTTTCTTGATACTCATTGAAACTTAATTCCTTTTTATGCGGAATAAATGTAAAACCTACCAACAAACTAAGTAACAAAATTAACAGACTGAACGAAATTTTTTTATTCATGTTTTTTCTTCCTTTTTAGTTTGTCTAATTTTTCTTTTTTATTTTTGTTATGCCAAAGCTAATAGCCACTATAAGGACAATTAAACCTGCGATCATGTAAAGTGGATTTACTGTTGTATTAGTCATTGGTAAATGAATTCCTTTACTTGCTGATTTTCCAAAATTGACTGGGTTCGTTGGTGCTTGATGATTTGTAGGCGTCAACGGTTTCTTCGGTTTTAACGGTTGTTTAGGTTTAGGTTTTTTTGGATCTTCTGGCGTTGGTGCAGGTGGTGTTACAGTTGGTTTGTTGGAATGCAACACGTCACCTTCGTTGCCAAAGTTTAAGTCGGCTTGGTTGGGAATGCCACCTTGTTCAATATAAGGTGCTAATTCTTCATCGGTTGCGCCGTCTTTAATTTTAGTGGTAATAGTCATTGTGTACGTATGTCCAGCTAAGTATGAGTAGCTGTCTGCTTGTTTGTTCATTTCAAAAGTTACTTTGTTATTTTCTTGTGTTACTGTGCCGTTAGCTGTAACATCTTTACCATTTTCGTCGGTGACTTTCACATCAATGATATCTAGCACTTTATTAATGTCATCTACTAAACTGGCTTGGGTCCAAGTGCTTGTTTCGTTACCAAAGGCTGTTTTGACATGCCAATCGAAACTATCTTCACGATTGGTTAAATCTAAGTGCTCTTGATTTTCGATATCTTTTGTAATCGTTGGATCTTCTGGCGTCACGTCACACGCATGCGCATTGTCATTTTTAGGAATCGTCGCTTCTGGAAATTCCTTAGCAATTGTTCCTTGATTCATTGTCCCACTACTTACAAGGGTTGCTGCATCGATCGCTGTATTTTCTTTGACTTCGTAGTGAATCGTGATGTTTCCTACGTAACCTTCTGTACTAGTTGCTGAAATGGTTTGTCCGTTAATTTGAACAGGCACATCATTTCCAGCATCGTCCGTAGCGGTCGCCGATTGAATATCAAATTGATTGGCAATCGTTAATGAAGCTGTTGCTGGTGTCGATTGCGCCAGACGATCTTTGACAATTTGTTTTAATTGGGTTGTAAAATCATCAATAGATTGGCTTGTAATAAAATCTTCTGGTGTGCTAGACCCTTGTTGCAACTCTTGTTTTACAAAAGGACCCACTTCTGTTTTATATTTATCAAAGTATGAATTCACTGAACTTAAAGATTCAACACTTTCCCAATACGCATTAATCATTTCATAGCCTTGGTTAGTAATTTCTTGGTTTAACGCTAAAACTTCTGCTGCTGCACCTTGATAGTCATTACTATACTCAACCGAAACTTGAAAAGGATGTCTTGGATCTGGATATTCATTGATTGAATCATTGGTGTTGGTTTTATGCAAGTAACCATCTAAACGTGTATTAGCGACCCCATCTGTCACTAATAAGAAATATGTTTTTCGATTCGTTAAATCTCCGTGTGTTTGATTGTACGTATCTAAAGCAAGTTTCAAGCCTGAGGCAGTTGGTGTACCACCATACGTCCGAACATCTCCAAATCCAGAGACAAATTGGCTTTTATCATGGGTTAATTGAGTATCAACACGCACATTCATATCATAATCAGCTGAATTAATTTTTACTTTTCCATCAGGAAATATAAATTGTTTTCCGCCACGATACGAAGCCAGCATCACGCGGTCTTGATCAGATAATCCTTGAACCACTTCATCAATCGCTTGTCTTACATGTGGAAAATTATCTGAAAAACTACCACTGGCATCTTCAACAACCACTAAATCAACCGGTTCCGTTTCACCCGCTTGAACTGGGAAAGCAGCTTGTCCCTCCAATATCCGTTTACAATCAGCTAGACTGTCGTCTTTCACTTTCACCGTATTGGTCATTCCTTCTCTATCTCCTGCTTTAACCACTCCTTCGGCTAAAGCCAATGTGGGACTGAAATTTCCCACAACTGTTCCAGCGACAATCACCATTGTCGATAATAATTTCGTTGCTTTCTTAAACATTTTAATCCTCCCTATTTTCTTTCGCTAGTGTTTGGGACACTTGCTTCTCTTTACTTCAACTACAGCTCCTTAAATCTTTCATCAAGTCGATGTGTCTCCTTGCTTTTGTGACACATCTCTTACTCAATTTCTGATTCTATCACCTTTAAAGGCTAAAACTTGGCAGTATTCGGCTCTTGAAAACGTAAAATTTGTCTTTTAAAAATTAATGAAAAGACTATCCACTAACAAAGTTGGTTTTCACTTACTTTTTGCTACTTGATTCCTTTTAAGACTCTTTTTTTACACAAAAAAAGTAAAAGAACCTTTACAGTCCTTTTACTTAATTGTTAGATGCTATTCATAATTTTCTTAGTTTTGTTCTATAAGCTGAATAGTTTAGCCTGTTTATTTCAACAATATTTGACGTTAGTCAGCCGTTTCGTTATAGTTAAAGAAAAGGCTTTTTGGTAGGAGTGAATACGATGAATGAGTGGCCCCATCAGTTAATGACGCTTTTAACCCCACTTTTTGAGCTATGTATTTTAGGACTGAATGTTTTTTCGATTATTGTTTTAGTTTGGGGTGTTTGTTTAGCAGGAAAAGATTTCATTAAAAGTGAACGACAAAATCAAAGCCGCTTTACCTTAACCAAAATGAATACGTTCATCAAAAACTTCCTTGGTAGCTACATTCTGTTAAGTTTAGAAATTTTAATTGCTGCTGATATTATTGAATCCATTGTCAAACCAACTTTTCAAGATATTTTGAAATTGGCAACCTTGGTGATCATCCGTACAGTTATTTCTTATTTCTTACATAAAGAAATTGAAGACACTATGACCGATATGGAACAACAAGAAAAAGAACCAGATACCCAAAAAAATTAGCGGGTACGCTGGTTCTTTTTTATTTAATCGCTTTAAAATAATGAAGTGGTTCGTTAGACAAACGCTGCATTTTACGTTTTTTATCTTCAATAATTGCTAAAATCTCGTCTGAAAAATTTTCCAAAATAACACGGCCGCCTTTATAGGTGTGACCACCCATTTCAGCAACTTCGCTGGCCGTCAAAATGACTTTACGATGCGCAATTTTTTTGAAAAATTCTTCAATTAAGTACGTCGGTAAGTAAAAATTATTTTGAGCAGAAAATGATTCCAAATAAATAAAATCATCGATGCTGATGAAACAATCATCCATCGATAAGTATTCAATTGATCTGTCTATATATAATTCACGCTTTTGTAAAATTTCTTTGACTTTTTTATTTAATAAATTCAATGATTCAATTTCTTTAACCAAATGTTCTAGTTCACGATAACGTACTTCTTTTCGCTCTTTGTAAGATGAATGTAAGGCGGCACTTGCTGTGACTATTAGCGCACCGACGATTACACCGACCATTCCGGCGATAAAAACAAACATATTTTTCCCCTCGCTCTTTTCTAAATTTTCCATTTTAGTATAACATAATCCAAAAGTTTCGGATAAAAAATGACACAAAATTTTCAAGCGACTTCGTTGACCTTTATTGACCAAAGAGGTATACTTTTCATAGGCATTCAAAGTGCTTTGTGATAGAATGACTTTAAAAGTTTCTTTATATAGGAGGATTTACTTATGAATTTAATTCCAACAGTTATTGAACAATCATCTCGCGGTGAACGTGCTTATGACATTTACTCTCGTTTATTAAAAGACCGCATCATTATGCTAAGCGGCCCTATCGATGATAACGTGGCAAACTCAGTGATTGCACAGTTATTATTCTTAGATGCCCAAGATTCAGAAAAAGACATTTACTTGTACATTAACTCTCCTGGTGGTAGCGTTTCTGCAGGCTTAGCGATTTTCGATACCATGAATTTCGTTAAAGCGGATGTCCAAACGATCGTATTAGGAATGGCAGCTTCAATGGGTAGCTTCTTATTAACAGCTGGTCAAAAAGGCAAACGTTTCGCTTTACCAAATGCGGAAATCATGATTCACCAACCACTTGGTGGCGCTCAAGGGCAAGCAACAGAAATTGAAATTGCTGCTCGTCACATTTTAGACACTCGTCAACGTTTAAATTCAATTTTAGCTGAACGAACTGGCCAACCAATTGAAGTGATTGAACGTGATACCGATCGTGATAACTATATGACTGCCGAACAAGCAAAAGAATATGGTTTAATCGATGAAGTAATGGAAAATAGTAGCGCCTTAAATTAAAAATAAAAAAATTG
>OIEK01000221.1_pt1 | contig 14002 bp, 17 predicted proteins | sample 1581821 | NCBI WGS metagenome assembly OIEK01 (sample SAMN03281017, study PRJEB24777) | human gut metagenome | isolation source: fecal sample PR221 from 1 month old male Chinese infant, caesarean... | reverse complement strand
GGCCTTTTTACCAGTCACCTCAAGGGTTTTTATGTTATAGAGCTTAAGTCTCCCTTATCAATTGAGCAGTTTCTAAAACATGCCGTTTATAGTTCAATTCTCGAGCAAAAGATTAGTGAACCAGCAGTAGATGCTTTGAAACCGGCAGGTCTACAAGGGTTGCAAGATTTATCTAAACGTTTTTCGGATGTCTTTACCGATGAGCGTTTGGCTCAAAAGTCTGTGTCTGAAATCAAGCCCAAAAATTCATTTGATTTAAGCAGTTTCAGGAATCGTATGCAGGCTGATGGGCTTGTATTCACAGATGAAAAGACAGATGTGCCAGAAATCTATAAATTGTCTGAAACTCATGGCATGAATTGGTATGATACCTATCTCTTAGCGAAAAAGACAGCCGTGAACCACCAAATCATTGTTAAGCGTATGCAGGTGCAATTAGAGCAGGCTCAAGCTCAAACATTGGGTGGTGATTCTGCTTTGACGGAGACGGAGCAAAAGATTCTTAAAGCGGTTAGGTCCGAAAAGCCTATAGATTACTTGCAAAGTGCTAAAGGCCCAAGCGGGACTGTGACTAATTCTGAGAAGCAGATTCTCACGGATTTGGCACAAAGAGGCTTTATGGATGAGGTCATTAACCTCATGGTTGCCTACAGTTTGGGACGGACACGTTCGACGAATGTGAATCGAGAGTATATCTCTAAACTTGCCAACGATTTTGCCTTTAAGAATATCGTCACTGCTGAACAGGGGCTTTTTAGCTTTGCGTAGTGGTTACGATAAGAAATCACAGCAAGCAAAAGCTGATTCTAAGAAGAAAACAAATGTGCCGAGCTGGAGTAATCCAGATTATGATAATCAAACCAGTCAGGCTGATCAGGCCAAGTTGGATGAAATTAGACGTCGAGCTTTGGCAAAACTAGAAAAAGGAAAGGAGTAGCCTATGGAAAGAGTTGGACAAACCCTAAACCGAACAGGGCATCATGGGTCTGGCAATGCAACAGATTTAACGAAGCAAATTTTGGCAGATCCAAGAGTGACTAGCTTTATTCAAGAGCATAGCCTAAGCCAGGATGAAATCAAGCGTAGTCTTCCTAAGTTTAATCAATTCCTGGTGGAATGCCGTAAGGTCAAAGAAGGTGATGCCTCGTATATTGCCAAAGGGGTATGAGCCGATTCTGACCATGAATGAAGGCTACGCTGATGTCACCTATAAGGAGACGCGTCAGCTCAAGGAGCAACAAGAACAACAGGCTATTGCTAAACGGATTAATTTGGTGAGTCTTCCTCAGTCTTATCGTAAGATTACCTTTGCGGACATTGCATTAGATGATGTAGCTCGTGTTGATACTTTTGAGAGTCTTGTGGATTTTGTGGCGAATTACCCTAGTCCAGACCAGAAAGGCCTTTACATCTATGGAGACATGGGGGTTGGAAAATCCTTCATGTTGGCTGCTATGGCTCATGAACTTTCAGAGACCAAGAAGGTTGCCACGACCATTATTCATTACCCATCTTTTACTATTGATGTTAAAAACGGAATCAAGGACGGTTCTGTCAAGGATCAAATTGATGCTGTCAAACAGGCAGAAGTTTTGGTTCTAGATGATATCGGTGCAGAGCAATTCTCTTCTTGGATTAGGGATGATGTTTTGCAAGTTATCCTCCAGCATCGCATGATTGAGGAGTTGCCTACCTTCTTTACGTCTAACTATAGTTTTTCGGATCTAGAAGCTAAGCTATCCAATGGACGTCAAGGAGACGAGACTTGGCAGGCCAAACGTGTGATGGAGCGTATTCGTTTTCTTGCCAAAGAGGTTCACTTGAAGGGTGTTAATCGCCGCTAAGTTGAATCTAATAATGATAAAGAATAAGAGAGTTTGCTTTCCTTGGTGGAAGTGAGACTGCTAAATGAAGAAAGGAATCCCTATTTAATCAGGGACTTAAACATATGACATTACCTACAGTTGCTATCGTGGGTCGCCCAAACGTTGGGAAATCGACCCTATTTAACCGAATTGCGGGTGAACGTATCTCTATCGTCGAAGACGTTGAAGGGGTAACACGTGACCGTATTTATACCTCTGCTGAATGGCTTAATCGTCAGTTTAGCTTAATTGATACAGGTGGTATTGATGATGTTGATGCACCATTTATGGAACAAATTAAGCACCAAGCTGACATTGCCATGACTGAAGCTGACGTTATTGTCTTTGTCGTTTCAGGTAAGGAAGGCGTGACAGATGCGGACGAGTACGTTGCTCGTATTCTCTATAAGACCAACAAGCCAGTTATCTTGGCGGTAAATAAAGTGGATAACCCTGAGATGCGTGCAGATATCTATGATTTTTATTCTCTTGGACTTGGTGATCCTTATCCAGTTTCATCTGTTCACGGTATCGGTACAGGGGATGTTCTCGATGCTATCGTTGAAAATCTTCCAACAGAAGTTGAAGAAGAAAATCCAGATATCATTCGTTTTAGTTTGATTGGACGCCCAAACGTCGGAAAATCAAGCTTGATTAACGCCATTTTGGGTGAGGACCGAGTGATTGCCAGCCCGATTGCTGGTACGACTCGAGATGCCATTGATACAAACTTTGTGGACAGTGAAGGTCAAGAGTATACCATGATTGACACCGCTGGTATGCGTAAATCTGGTAAGGTTTATGAAAACACAGAAAAATACTCTGTCATGCGTTCAATGCGTGCCATTGACCGTTCTGATATCGTCCTTATGGTTATCAATGCCGAAGAAGGTATCCGTGAGTATGACAAGCGTATCGCTGGTTTTGCCCATGAAGCTGGTAAAGGGATTATCATCGTAGTTAACAAATGGGATACGATTAAGAAAGACAATCATACCGTTGCTAACTGGGAAGCAGATATCCGTGATCAGTTCCAATTCTTGAGCTATGCACCAATTATCTTTGTATCGGCTGAGACGAAACAACGTCTTAACAAGTTGCCGGAGATGATTAAACGCATCAGTGAGAGTCAGAACCGTCGTATTTCATCGGCTGTCTTGAATGATGTTATCATGGATGCCATTGCCATCAACCCAACACCAACTGACAAAGGAAAACGCCTTAAGATTTTCTATGGCACACAGGTTTCGGTTAAACCACCAACATTTGTTATCTTTGTCAATGAAGAAGAGCTTATGCACTTCTCATACATGCGTTTCTTGGAAAATCAAATTCGTCAAGCCTTTGGTTTTGAGGGAACACCAATTCATTTGATTGCTCGTAAACGTAAATAAAAAAGAGACCAACCAGAATAGAATCTTTATGGGTTGGTCTTTTATCATTGTAAGGAGAAAACGATGTTAGAAAATATTCAAGCTTATTTATCAAAACAGGGAGTTAAGTATGTCAAACCTGAAAAAGCGGGTCCACATCAGGAAGAGATGGAAGACCTCAAGGCACTTGGTCAAGCAGCTCGTAAGGAGATGCAGACTTTAGCAAAACTTCTAGGGGAGCGTTTGGCACCCTTTAAGATGGATCGTGTCAGTAATTGGGCCAATCAGGCACAAATATGTCGTCCTCACTTTTAGGTGCTATTACAGGGCCCCTGAGGATAGTTAGACGATGTTGCTATGGCGATTCGACTTTATGGTCAGCTTGAAAATGGGGGATTTCAGTAGAAGTTAGCTTTGTCGAACGTAAAAAAATCAGATACTACTTTAGCTAAGCAACATAAGGTCCTAGACTTACCGATTGCACCCTCTCTATACTATTTTGCCCAGGAAAATGGTGTCAGTCATCGTGTGGAAGGAACTGAAGAAAATCGTCAGATGCTTAAAGAAGCAGTTAGAGATGGTCGTGTTCGTAAGGTGTTGGTCAAATATGATGTCTCTGTGACTACTAGTGAAACAATAGAAGAGTTAGTAGAAAAACTTGCTGATGGATTCGACAAGTTGAAACCTTACTATGAGATAGCTAATCAAAACTAAAAAAATCTCCAGTTTTTTTCTGGAGATTTCTCTTATTTATTTTGGTGCAATCACTTCAGCACCACCCATGTAAGGACGAAGAACTTCAGGGATAGTTACTGAACCATCTTCGTTTTGGTAGTTTTCAAGGATAGCGGCTACTGTACGTCCAACAGCAAGTCCTGAACCGTTAAGAGTGTGAAGAAGTTTTACTTTACCATCGGCTTCGTCACGGTAACGGATTTGTGCACGACGGGCTTGGAAATCTTCTGTGTTTGAACATGAAGAAATTTCGCGGTAAGTATTTTGTGCTGGAATCCAAACTTCCAAGTCGTAAGTTTTCGCAGCTGAGAATCCCATATCGCCAGTACACAAAGTGATGACACGGTATGGCAAGTTAAGTTTTTGAAGAATGTTTTCAGCGTTAACTACCATTTTTTCCAATTCATCATATGAGTCCTCAGGTTTTGAGAATTTGACCATTTCAACCTTGTGGAATTGGTGAAGACGAATTCAAACCACGTGTATCACGACCAGCTGAACCAGCTTCTGAACGGAATGAAGGACTCATAGCAGTGAAGTAGATTGGCAATTCCTTACCATCAAGGATTTCACCACGGTAGTAGTTTGTCAAAGGAACTTCAGCTGTTGGGATAAGGACGTAGTCAGTACCGTCAAGCTCGAAAGTATCTTCCTTGAATTTTGGATATTGACCAGTACCGAACATTGAGTCGTGGTTAACCATGTAAGGTGTGATCATCTCAGTATAGCCTTCTTTAGCATGCTCATCCAACATGAAGTTGTAGATTGCACGTTCCAATTTTGCTCCAAGGCCTTTGTAGAAAAGGAAACGAGAACCAGTGACTTTAGCACCACGTTCCCAATCTAGGATACCAAGGTCTTCCCCAAGATCCCAGTGTGCTTTAACTTCAAAATCAAATTCACGAGGTGTTCCCCAACGACGAACTTCTACGTTTTCATCTTCGTCAGCGCCTACAGGAACAGAGTCATTTGGTGTGTTTGGAAGTGTCACGACTATCGCATTAAGCTTCTCGTCGATAGCAGCAAGTTCTGCATCAATTTCCTTAATTTCTGCAGAGACTTTTTGCATTGCTGCGATTTGTTCGGAAGCATCTTCTTTGTTACGCTTAGCTTGAGCGATACCATCTGAAGCAATGTTACGTTGAGCCTTGAGTTCTTCAGATTTGATAAGAAGTTCGCGACGTTTAACATCAAGCTCTTTGAGTTCATTTAAAGTTTCAGCAGCGACACCACGTGTAGCCAATTTTTCGGCAAGGGCATCGAAGTCGTTACGAATACGTTTTACATCTAACATAAGTTCCTCCAAAAAGTAAAACACTCCAGTGAAAGTGTTGGAGTGACATAGGCCACGGTTCCATCCAACTTCACAGGAGTGCACTTGTTTATGTTTTTAATTATTAGAAACGGTAGAATTTCGTAGGTTAACCCTACCTGCTCGCAGCAACCGCAGGCTTTCTGTAAGGGTCTAGCTAGTACTTATCCGTCTGTTATATTATACAAAAATTATGATTTTTTGGCAAATAAACCTTTGAGTCGAGCGCCAATAGTTTGAATGAGAGTTGGTAGCTTGACGACTTTTTCATTGCCAAGATGTTCCCTAGCAATCTTTAGAATCTTCCCAGAATCTTTAGAAGCAAAGAGGAATTTGCTCTTGTCTGTCAACACTTCAAAGTGGCGGCTAATTCTCTTTCCTGATACATTAGCACCAATTTGAGTGATGCTGGTCCATGGAATTTGAATGTATTGCTCAACATTGACATCTGGGTAGAATTCAAGAGCCACATCTCCAATTAGAAATTTACCGACCTTTCCTCCGATAGCCATGTAAGAAACACCCGTTGTATGCAGTTCAACTGTTTTGTTTAATGATTGTGCCATATCTATCTCGCTTTTCGATTGTAGTACTTTTATTATAGCATAAGAAAAGAGTTCAGCTTTGCTAAACTCTTACTCTTTTTACATGATTCCGAAGAAGCTTGCAATGATACCAACTACAAAGAGTCCGATGATGATTGTGATTGGTGAAACTTTCTTCTTAAGCAACCACATACATGCAAAAGTAAGGAGAAGTCCCATCAAACCTGGAATCAAAGAATCCAATGTTTTTGTAGGGTATCAACTTGAATCTTGTCAAAGCTAAGTTTATCATTGACTTGACCAAGGATAGTCTTGAGTTGGTCACCAGTAACATTTCCTTTTGGCCACTCGATATAGGCACCCTTAGACATAACTTTACCTGGAAGATTTACGATGAAGTTGATTGAAACCCAACGTTCAACGAGGACAGCCAAGATGAACATACCAAGGATTGATGCCCCTTTAGTAATATCTTTCAAGATACCACCAGACATGTCTTTAGTAATTTCTGAACCTGCTTTGTAACCAAGTTCTTGAGTGTACCACAAGAAGGCCATACGGATAAGGTTCCAACCGATGAAGAAGATAAGTGGACCAGCAATGTTACCAGCTTGTGCCAATGATGCACCAAGGGCACCAAGGATTGGACGAACTGTGAACCAGAAGACAGGGTCACCGATACCGGCAAGTGGTCCCATCATACCGATTTTAACCCCTTGGATAGCGGCATCTTCGATTTCAGTACCATTGGCTTTTTCTTCCTCAAGAGCCAATGTAACCCCCATGATAGGAGCAGCTACGTAAGGGTGAGTGTTGAAGAATTCCAAGTGACGTTTAAGAGCTGCGGCTTGGTCTTCTTTGTTAGTATAAAGTTTTTTGATAGCAGGAATGAGTGAGTAAGCCCAACCCAAGTTTTGCATACGTTCATAGTTCCATGAACCTTGCAAGAATTGTGAGCGCCACCAAACCTTTTTACGATCTGCTTGAGATAATTGAATTTTTTCAGCCATGAGAGCACCCCTTCCTAGTAGTCTTCCAAGATATCGCCGATTGGGTCGCCTGAACCAGATGAAGTTCCGCCACCATTCCCGCCACCTTGTTTAGAAAGGTTGAGGTAAACGAAGGCGATAGCGACACCGATTGCACCAAGAGCGATAAGAGTCAATTGACTAATAGCTGCAAGCGCAAAACCAATGGCAAAGAATGGCCAAACTTCACGAGTTGCCATCATGTTGATAACCATGGCGTAACCAACGGCTACGACCATACCACCACCGACAACCATACCATGGTTGAGCCAGCCAGGCATCAAGTTAAGGGCATGTTGAACAGATTGAGCTGGGATAGCAAGAAGAAGGGCTGCTGGAACCGCAATACGCAAACCTTGAAGAAGGAGAGCGAGGTAGTGTGCACGTTCAACACCAGCGATGTTTCCGTTTTCTGCAGCCTTATCAGCAGTGTGAACAAGGGCAACAGAAGCTGTACGAACAAGCATAGTTAAGAAGAGACCGGCAACTGCAAGTGGTATAGCTGTTGCAGTCGCAACACCGATACCTTCTTGAGTGAAGTTGCCACCTTTAACCAAAATGATGGCAGCAGCAACAGAGGCAAGGGCAGCGTCAGGAGCGACAGCGGCACCGATATTAGCCCAAGCAAGGGCAATCATTTGAAGAGAACCACCAAGCATGATACCTGCAGTGAGGTTACCTGTAGCAGCACCGATGAGGGTACATGCAACAAGTGGTTGGTGGAATTGGAATTGGTCAAGGATACCTTCAAGACCAGCAAGGAAGGCAACAACTACGACCAAAATTGCAGAAATAATTGACATATCTGACATGGTAATAATTCCTTTTCTATTGAGTTGTGATTAGCTGAGAGTATCAACTAATTTATCCGAATGAAGGTTATTGAACGTTAGCTTTTTGATAAGGTCGAACAAATCTTTCTTAGAATCGTTTGGTACCTTACGGACGTCGAATTCAACGCCAAGGTCACGCAATTTTTCGAAGCAAGCAACATCGTCTTTGTCCATAGACAAAACGTTGTTAACCATTGTTTTACCAGTTGAGTGAGCCATAGAACCAACGTTAAGTTCTTTGATTGGCACGCCACCTTCGATAGCACGAAGTGCGTCTTGAACAGTTTCGAACAAGATAAGCGCGTGTGTGTTACCAAAGCGAGGGTCCTTAGAAGCATCAATCAATTTTTGAATTGGAACAACGTTTGCTTTAACCCCATTTGGTGCTGCTTGTTTGATCAATTCTTTACGAAGCTCATCTTTAGCAACGTCATCTGAAGCAACAATGATACGGTCTGCTTTAGAAGCAGGTGTCCAGTTAGTTGCTACCTGACCATGCAAGAGACGTGTGTCCAAACGTGCCAAGTTAATCTTGAGTTTACCATCTCCGATAACTGTCCCTTCTGGGATAGCTCCTTGAGGTGCAGCAGCTTCTACAGGAGCTGCTGTTGTTTCTTCAGCTGGATTAAGCTCCTCTGGAAGTGCCTTGATACCACCCTTAGCTTCCTTGATGATATTAGCAGCAACTTGCTCTGCAGTAGCGTTAGCATCCATCATACGTTCAGTGTATGCTTGGATTAGCATTGGCAAGTTAAGTCCTGTGATGATGGCAATCTTGCGATCTGGATTTTCTCCAGCAATTCGGCTAGCTTGGTTAAATGGTGAACCAGACCAAAGGTCAGCCAAAACAAGAATTTCATCATCAGCATCGAATTGTGCAATGGCGTCGTTGAAGTGAGCGTACAAATCATCAGGACCTTCACTTGGCATGAAAGTTACGACTTGAACTTTCTCTTGGTCTCCAAAAATCATAGAGCCTGATTGGTGGATCCCTTCAGCGAACTTACCATGGCTGGCAATAATAATACCGATACCCATTCGTGTTCTCCTCCTTATAAATTAATTTTTTCCTAGGCTTAAAAAGACTATCTCCGATTTTTTTCAAGACGCTAAAAAAAAGCGTCTCTCAATCATTTTTTAAACATAAGAAATCAAGAACAATTATATTGTAAAACGCTTTCACGCAGATGTCAATAGCTAGTGAGAAAAAATTTCAAAAGAAGTCAATTTCTTTCAAAAATGAGCAAAACATTATAAAAAGATTGCCCAACCATTAGATTGGACAATCTTTTTATAATACTCGGAGATTATTTCTTCTTGACAATGAGTCGGAAAAGATTCTTAAAGCCTTGTTTGAGAACAACGATGAAGCTAGGTGCTTTTCTTAAACTTTCTCGAGGAATTCTTTTTTGAATTTCTTTCAAAGTTATTCGGCTTTTTCGACTGGCAAAACGGAAACGTCCATTTTGCTTAGTACGGATTTCAAAGCGTGGGATGAATTTACCACCGAAGTAGACATCGGCAATCACATAAGTGATTTCATCCCAAGGAATTTGAACGTAGTCTTGCAACTTCGTATCATTGTAAAATTCGAAGGCCTTATCTCCGACCATGATATTTCCGTAAATAGGCCCTTCACGAAACCAAGTTCCCTTAGTTGTGTGAGCCATTTCGGTATTGAGCGATTTAACCATACCTTGCTCCGATTAGAGTAGACCAATAATGTGGAGCACAATAGCTAGGACAAAGATACCCAAGATGATAACGATTGGAGAAACTTTTCTCTTAAGAAGGTACATACAGAGGAAAGTCAAACCAAGGGCAGCAAGACCAGGAATCAATTGGTTCAAGTTATCTTGCAAGGTTGTCACTTTGTTAACGTCAAGAGAGCGACCGGCAGCTTGTTGATGGAAGGCTTCTTTAACACCGGCAATACCTTTTGGAAGTTTATCCCAATCGATATAAGCGCCTTCTTGTTGTTTAACAGTAGAGACAACTGGTGTAAAGGTAATGCTTACCCAACGTTGGATAAGAGAACCGATAACGAACATCCCCATCATTGATGCGCCACGAGTTACTTGTTGAAGAAGGTTACCAGATACGTCGTCTGTGATCGCAGTACCAGCACGGTAACCGAATTCTTGAGTATACCATTTAACGGCAGCTACCATGACGTTCCAGAGAACGAAGAAGACGATTGGGCCTAGGACGTTACCTGAAACAGCCAAACCTGCTCCTAATGAAAGGAAGATTGGACGAAGGGTAAACCAGAAGAGAGGGTCACCGGCACCTGCAAGAGGTCCCATCATACCGACCTTAACCCCTGAGATAGCAGCATCATCAATCTCAGCACCGTTGGCACGTTCTTCTTCCAAGGCAAGGGTAACCCCAAAGATTTGGGTTGGCCATAAATGGTTGTGTATTGAAGAATTCCAAGTGACGCTTAAGCGCAGCAGCACGTTCTTCTTAGTTTGATAAAGTTTTTTGATTGCAGGAATAAGGGTGTAAGCCACACCACCATTTTGCATACGTTCATAGTTGAATGAAGCTAAAAGGAAGTATGAGCGCAAGAAAGCTTTGAAACGATCTGCTTTTGTTAATTTAATTTTTGAATCAGCCATTTTCTTTCCTCCTAATTAAAAGTCTTCCAGAATTTCACCGAGGGGATCACCTGATCCTCCATCATTTGAAGAACCATTTGAACCACTAGCTTCAAGCGCAAGGTACATAACGGCAAGACAGAGGCCGATGATACCCAAGCTAATCAAGGTCAACTCTTTGAGGGCAGCCAAAGCAAAACCAAGGAAGAAGAATGGCCAAACTTCACGACTAGACATCATGTTGATAACCATGGCATAACCAACGGCTACAACCATACCACCACCGATTGTCATACCTGATTTTAACCATTCAGGCATAGCTTCAAGACCAGATTGTACGAGGTGTGCAGGAATCAAGAGCAAGAGGAGGGCAGGGATAGCAACACGGAGACCTTGGAGGGCCATACCGATAAAGTGCCATCTTTCAACACTAGCGATATCAGCAGCTTCTGCACGGCTATCCATAATATGAGCGATGAAGACAGTTGCTGTACGGACAACCATTGTCAAGGCAAGACCGGCAACAGCCAAAGGCACCGCAAGGGCGATGGCAGGACCAATTCCTTTAGTTCCTTGACCACCCAAGATAAGGATAATTGTAGAAGCAACAGCGGCAAGTGAGGCATCTGGTGCCATGGCAGCACCAACGTTAGCCCATCCCATAGTAATCAATTGTAAGCTACCACCCAACATTACGCCGAGTTCGAGATGACCAGTAACAAGACCGATAAGGGAACAAGCCACAACTGGCTGGTATGTTTCGATTTGGTCGTTAACTGAGCTACAACCGATGATGAAAGCAACAATTACGACTAAAATAATTTGTACTAAACTCATTTATGCATCCTCCAAAATTATTTCTTCTCTGCTAATTTAGTTTCAGCTGACTTAATCAAGGCATCAACGTTTGCTGGGCTATCACTTGGTACCCCACGAACGTCAAATTTGACACCCAATGATTGCAACTCTTTGATAGCATCCACATCTGTTTGGTCAAATGAAAGAGCTTTAGTAACGTTGACTTTTCCTTCTTTATAAGCTGAAGAACCAAGGTTGATTTCTTTAACATCAACACCTGCTTTAACAGCAGCGAGAGCATCTTCAACAGATTCAAAGAGAAGCATAGCACGTGTATCACCAAAACGTGGGTCATTGTTTGCTTTAACCATGTTTTAATTGGGATAACGTGAACTTGAACACCAGATGGAGCGGCTTGTTTAATCATGTTTGTACGAAGTTTATCATGACAAACAGTGTCTGAACAACGATGATACGGTCTGGGTGAGTTGAGTGAGTCCAACCAGTCGCAACCTGACCGTGGAGGAGACGTGTGTCAACACGAGCCAAAACGTATTTGATTTTTCCATCACCAAGTACTGTTCCTTCAGGAATGGTACCTTTAGGAATAGAAGGTTTTGCGTCGGCTGGTTTAGTGTCTTCTTCAGGAATAAGGCCTTCTGGAAGGACTTTAACGCCTTCTTTTGTTTCCTTATAAATGTTAGCGACAATCTCTTCAACCCCAGCATCAGGAGCTACCATACGTTCCGTATATGCTTGGATAAGCATTGGTAAGTTGAGTCCTGTCACGATAACCATCTTGCGATCAGGATTTTCTTCCTTAATTCGGCTTGCCTGGTTAAATGGTGATCCAGACCAAAGGTCTGCAAGGACTAGAATTTCGTCGTCAGCGTCAAATTGAGCAATGGCATCTTTGAAGTGAACGTACAAGTCGTCAGGACCTTCATTTGGCATGAAAGTAACCACTTGAACTTTCTCTTGTTCACCAAAAATCATAGAACCTGATTGGTGAATACCTTCAGCGAATTTACCATGGCTAGCAATAATAATACCGATACCCATTAGTGTTCTTCCTCCTTTTATATATTGTTTCTTAGGAATAGAAAAATGATTATTGGTATTAGCATTCATGACATGAAATGACAACAATATTTTTTAGTCCCTCGAAAATTAGAACACTTCTAATTATAGGTACGATTACCATGAATTTGTCAATAGTTTTCAGTAACAAAAAGTGTCATATAATTGAAAAAAATCATCAAATTATTGCAAATATACATTTTTTTTCAGACAATAAGTGTTAAATATAGTTTTAAGCTATATCTAACTAGAGAAAATAGGATTAAGAAAATGAGATAAATGCTTGTAATAGCTAGTGTTGGCTGCTATAATTTCTTCAATTAACTATTTAAGGTTAAATCTATAAGAAAAGAGGGCCTCCTTATGTCAGATTTACTAAGTATTTATAAAGAATTGCAATCTAAGAAATGGGTTGACTTGACCCACAAAATTAATGCGGAAAGTCCACACTTTCCAGCACTCCCTGCTTTGAAACAAGAAGACCTTTTCACATTAAAAGATGGTTTCCATGTTCAAAAATTTACAGTAGTTGGTCAATACGGAACGCATATTGATGCACCGATTCACTTTGTAGAAGGTGGTCGTTGGTTGGATGAGATTGCCCTCAAAGATCTTCTTTTACCACTCTATGTTATCGACAAGTCTAAAGAAGTTGCTGCGAATCCAAACTTTATCTTGAGCAAACAAGATATCTTAGACTTTGAAGCAGAGCATGGAAAAATTACTGAAGGGGCCTTTGTCGCTTTTCGTAGTGATTGGTCGAAGCGTTGGCCAGATCAAGATGCTATGCGCAACCTTGATGAAAATGGGGTTCAGCAAAGTCCAGGTTGGAGCCGCGAAGCTCTAGAATTCTTGATTCATGAACGCCATGTTAAGGCTGTAGGTCACGAGACTTTTGATACAGATGCTGGCATTCCAGCAGCAGAACATGGTTTGGTAAACGAATACTACCTCTTGGAACAAAACATTTATCAGGTAGAAGTTTTGAATCAATTGGATCAAGTTCCAGCCGTTGGTGCTTTGATTTCGATTGCATTTCCTCACTGGGACAAGGCGACAGGCTCCCCAGTGCGTGCAGTGGCTATTTTACCTTAATCATAAGAAAAACACCGAAGAAATTTTCGGTGTCTTTTGTTATTTATAAAAAGAGTTCCTGGAGTTTGCGAGCAACGCCATCCTCTTCATTAGTCCACTCAATTTGTTCGTTAGCGTGGGGGAGAAGGACAGAGCTAGCATTCTTCATGGCATAACCAGTTTTAGCAAGTTCCAACATCTCTGTGTCGTTGTGTTCGTCTCCAAAAGCAATCAGATCATCCGTTGATTTGCGCATGGCCTTAAGTAAGTAGTTTAGGGCGTAGGCCTTGTTAATACCTTTAGGCGAAAATTCCAAAATATTAAGTGGGCCACCCCAAGAATCAACTTCAATTTCTTCCTTGAAGTCTTTCTTGATGTCATCGGCAAGTTGGTACTTATCCTCATGACGAGTTTGCATAAGGAGAGCGTTAGGGTTGCGCGTGATTTTAGTTGGTTCTAAACGCATAGCCTCAATAATTTTATCAACACCAAAGAGTTGTGGTTGGATACGCTCTGGGTGATTCATAGTGATATAGAAGTGTTTTCGATATTCACTAGCCAGAAAATCCATCTCTAATTCATCATGGCGTTGTAAGAGGCTAATCAGATATTTCTTATCTAATTTAACCGAATGCTCATAAGCCCAGTCTTGGTCTGGAAGATTGGTCAAGGAGCCATTAAAAGTGATGAGTGGTGTTTCTAACCCTAGTGTTTTGTAATGGTCAATAGCCATACGATAAGGACGACCTGTAGCAATAA
>OIEK01000220.1_pt1 | contig 14136 bp, 15 predicted proteins | sample 1581821 | NCBI WGS metagenome assembly OIEK01 (sample SAMN03281017, study PRJEB24777) | human gut metagenome | isolation source: fecal sample PR221 from 1 month old male Chinese infant, caesarean... | reverse complement strand
ACAATTAGCAACTGGAGGAAATACCTTAACAAATGGGTTGACAAGTTTGTCAACTAACCTTTCCACATTGTCTGATTCATTAAATAAGGCTAATCAGCAACTATCTCTTGTTTCTGTAAACTCAGACAATGCAAAAATGGTTAGTGCTCCGCTTAAAGAGAAGAAAACTGATAAGGATAAGGTTGACACTAATGGTGTGGGGATGGCTCCATATATGATTTCTGTTTCTCTTATGGTTGTCGCTCTTTCAACTAATGTTATCTTTGCTAAGAGCTTGACAGGAAGAAACTTTACGAGCCGTTTTGATTGGGCTAAGAATAAGTTCTTTATCAATGGTATCATTACGACTATGGCTGCAATTGCCCTTTATATTGCCATTCGATTTGTGGGAGTTGAACCAAATCATCCATTAGCTACATTTGGTATGATTCTCCTTGCAGCATGGACTTTAATGGCGCTCGTTACAGCTCTTGTGGGTTGGGATGATAGATATGGTGCATTTGCTTCTATGATTATGCTCCTTTTGCAGCTAGGTTCTAGTGCAGGAACTTATCCAATTGAACTTAGTCCTAAGTTCTTTAAGGTCGTCCAACCATTCTTACCAATGTCCTACTCCGTATCAGGTCTTCGTCAAACTATTTCAATGACAGGACAGATCTCAGATCAAGTACGTATGTTATTCATTTTCTTACTTATTTTTGTAGTTGTAGGTATTATTATTTATAGACCAAAGTCTGAAAATGAATAAACTAAAGGCCGGCTCTAATGTGAGCTGGCTTTTTATGTTATTCAACAGTTATATCACCGAGGTCTGAGGTAATAGTTAGTGTGTTATCCTTTGAAATCTTAAGGTTATTTGTGATGTCCACCTCTCCTGAATGACTATCGGCTTGAACATTGAGCGTGTAATCTTTAAGAACTATTTCAATATCACCGGATGTAACATCAAGTTTATTGTGACCATTGAAAATCAGGTTATCTCCAGAGTAATCTCCCATTGCAATAGATAAATCTGAGTTAGTAAAAAGTGTATGATCACTATCAACACTACCAACATCAAGATTAGCTTTTAGGTTGCTGACAATCATTTTAGTAAAAGTTAGGTCCCCTACATTTAGATTGATGTCTGCTTGTTTGATGGTGCTATTACTTAAATCTAGATTTCCAGTTGCTAAATCAACCTTTAAAAAATCAATCGTTTGTTTTTTAGGGAGTGTAATGACAATGGTTTTATTTCTGACTTCCTTGTTGAGAGTAGAAAGCCTTACTAAATCTTTTAATCCGAAAAAGTTAATATGTTTGTTAGAAGTCGAATCTAATTCAGAGTTGTTATCATTGATAGTCAATTGACCATCCTTTACAGATGTGTCAATTGGATTTTTTGTTTTTTGGTAGTAAGAAAGCGTTGCTTTGTCAACTTCACCATTTTTTATAAGCACATTGTAGCTACTACTTTTAATATCAATTTTATTGAAGTCCTTAACTTCTTTCTTGACATAATCTTGCTCACTTATAGTTTTATTTTGTAAATCTGTTAAGCCACCTTGGCTATAACCCCAAGCTACTAATCCTCCTCCTAAAAATAGAGAGATAAGAGACACTCCGAGGACAATCTTTTTCCAAGTTTTCATGATTTTCTTCCTTTCTTGATGAGCCATTTAATCAATAGGGTAATTAGCTTTACAATAAGTTTACAGATTTCAAATGAAATCAAAAGCAGTAAGAGTGCTCCTCCAAACATCAATAGACCTAGACCCACTCCAAACAGTGTTGAAGCTAGTGAAACATTTAAGAGAGAGAAGCTTGTAAAGAAAGTGTAAATACCACTAATGAGTAAGGCAAAAGTAAGAGCTAAGGCAGTCACTATAACTGCAAAATAACCACAAGAAGTGTCAATAGCATAGCTAGGAAGAATAGTAGAATTGGTAAGGCGACTGGACTGGCTAAAACAGCTAGAATCGCAATCCAGAGGATAGTTGTTTTATTACGTAAGCTACTCTTTTCCTCAATAATCTTTTCGTCTAGAAGACGACTAATGACTTCATGTGCTGCTTCCTTAGGTGTACCCAATTCTGCAATAACCTGAGCTTCATTTTCAGGTCCAGCCTCTTCAAAATATTCCATGAAATATTCGAGAGCCTCTTCATAGTCCTTTTGTGGTAATTTTCGTAGATATTTTGTTAATTTGGCTATATATTCAGTCCTTGTCATGTCTTAATCTCCCTTCTACAATACCATCGAGGGTTTCTTTATAGGTTAACCATTCTTCATTAAGAAATTGAAGATGATTTTTTCCCTCTTGGGTAATACTGTAATATTTACGTTTACGCCCTTGATATGCTTGGCTATAAGTGGTCATATAGCCTGCTTTTTCAAGCTTTTTTAGAATAGGATAAAGTGTTGACTCCTTGATATTAGCCACAAGCTTAATGGTTTGACTAATTTCATAGCCATAAGAGTCTTCTCTATCTATAATAGCTAGTATTAGGAACTCTATCAGGATTGACGATGTTGGAAAATACATAATGTGCTCCTTTGCTTTTAGGATATGTATAAAAATTATATATAATTATTTTACACATTGAGTGTATCTCTTTTAGAAAGATATGTCAATATTTTATATATAAAAAATTTATATAATAGGGATAACTTATTTTTTATGATAATATGAAGTCAAGGAGTTCTTATGACTATTAAAGATAAACTAGCTCATTACGAGCCAAAGCCACTAGGGGAGAAAGGACGCTATGCAGTGCTTTTACCCTTGATATATGATGTAAAAACTGATAAGTATCAAATCCTTTACCAAGTACGAAGTGAGCATATTTCTCAACCAGGTGAGGTTTCTTTTCCTGGTGGCCGTGTCGAAGAAGGTGAGACTTTTCAAGAAGCTGCTATACGAGAAACTTGTGAGGAATTAAACTTATTTCCTGATCAAATTGACATTTGGGGAGAGATTGATTATCTGATTCATCAGGGGAGAACCATCCATTGCTTTGTTGGAAAGATAAATATAGAAAATTGGGAGGATATTCATCCAAATGAAGAGGTGAAACGGTTGTTTACAATCTATGTTGACACGTTGTTGACAGAGAATCCGATTTATTATAAAGTGATTTCTACCTTGAGTGATGCGAAAAATTTCCCATTTTTCTTGGTAAAAAACAGAGAAAAATACAATTTTGGGTATAGTGAACGTCATATTCCTTTTTACAGAAACTTGACAGAAAATATATGGGGGATGACAGCTATGTTTACACACAGATTTACAGATATTCTGAAAGATTTAGAGTAAAAATAAAAGATCAACGGTAATATGTTGATTTTTTTACTATTAATTAAATTGTTTATTTGCTACAAAAGGAGTGAAATTTATTTCTGAGACAGGGGTCTAGAGTATTCCTAAAATGATTTCAAAATTAATATGGAAGCTTTTAGCTAGGTGGTCAACTTCAGAGTAGACAAGATTTTTTTGTTTCATTTGTGTCATTCCTATACTAAAAGGGGAGTATTATGTAGATAGAGGCTGTTATGCTTTGGTGTTATTCTGCCTAAGATTGATGATTCTATTGATTTTTCTGAGGGAGTTACCTATGTTGAAGAGAAGGTAAAGCATATAACTATAAATAGTAAAGCTCCAAAAATCTGGGACAATACTGAGACTGTAGACAAATAGGACTGTTGCACTAACAAAAATTAGACAGCTACATATTATTGAAAGTAGAGGATATCCTTTTGAAAATAATAGGCTTTCTATGATTAAGGCAAAAGCAGGTAGCAAAAGAGTTAGAATGATAATAATAAAGATGAAGCGTTGTGTATCATCTAGCATCAAGTTACCCAATGATTTACCTAGGTAAAACCGAGAATCACTTCCCCCAGGATAAATCAATTCTCTTGTCAAGGGACTAACTAGGATTAGGGTGTCAAATAATGAGAAAGCCGCCCATCTCCAAATAGGGAAAGCCCATTCTTCCTCAGATAATTCTCTCTGAGTTCTTTCTTCAGTTAATTCTAATTTGATTGTCATCAATATGTACCTCTTTTGGAAAGTCGTTATTTTGATTTAAGATATACCATCCATCTGGTAGTTCAGAGTTTTTAAGTACCTGTTCTAATTGAGAATGTAAGTCAATTTCTTTAGTCGTGGAACCAGAAGGAAAACTCAATTGGACAGTAAGTTGTTTGTTTCGTAGAGCATCTTTAAGTGAAAAATCATAATAGCCACCTAGCGCTTTAGAATGTCCCCTCTCATAAGTATAGAGCGTCGTGTATGGTACAGGTTCTATCTAAACAATAATATTTTTTAAATCTTTCTCGGTACTTAAAGCTTTAGAGATATCATTGATAAATTTTTGATTTCTAGGGTTGATTTTAATAGACTTTTTAATAAAGTCGTCCCCATATTCTCTTTCATCAGGTAAAATCTTATATTCACTATTTTGGCGATTAAAATCTGAGTCGCTTTCTGTTGGGCTGGCAATGTAAAGATAGAGTAAATCTTGAATATGGAGAGGAAGTTGAGTATTTACATGTTCTTTTTTGTTATTAATGGTCTCTTGATAATCAATATGGAAAATCAGGTAATGTTTAACCTCATCTTCTTTATTCATACGATAAGTAATTTTATCTGCCCATCCGATACCAGTTATCTGCACCTTTCCTTGAAATCCACGAGTTTTATAAAAACCTCTAATATTTTCTTGAGCATTGTAATAGAAAAAGATAGCAATCATGGTCAATAATAAAATCAAGGGCATAGTAATTTTAAGGTATTTGAAGTTATTTTTACCATATTAGTTATGACTCTCCTTAACTAGTAGGTTGTAATCTTTTTGACTTTTAACTTCCTCGAGGTGTCCAGTCGTTGTATCAGTACTTGTAAAATACCAATAGATACCCTCCTTATTTGGTGTTAACTCCTTTTGGAGTTTAATGGCATCATCCAAATTAAGTGAATCAGTTGTTACGATAATTAGGCTGAATCTTTTTTTGAGCGATTGGTCACTGTATTCGTTATTGTCTTGATCTTTGTAATCAGCAAAATTTCTTTCTTTGGTCCAGATAAGGGGCATGGAGTTGATAATGAGGGGATCCTCTTTATGACCTATAGAAAAATTATCCTTTGAAAGGAGATAGCGGTAAGGTTTAGCAAATTCGTAGTATTGACTGACTTTTGCTGGTTTGGTTTTGTTGCCTTATGGGTGCGTAAATTGACATAGAATACTTTTTCGTTGTCATAGGATGAAAATTTCACAAACTCATTCCTACCATCGGAGAACATGGTATTATCCATGGAACCGGGATCATCATATCCTAGTTTCTTAGCAAGGTCTAGTACATTAATAGTGTATCCTTTTCCAGTATCTTTACCAAGCTGATAATAGTGGATAATATCATAATTTTAGAGTCCTTCTTGTGTTTAGATGCTTTATACCTAGATTCTTGGAAGGCTAGATAGGTGCGACCGACGGCTAATTGACTTCTCTCCAGTGCTTTTTCATTTCCAAACTTAACACCTAAAACGTTAAAGTTTCCAATTTTGACGTTTTGAAAGGATGTTACAGTAACTTTTTTGTTAGTATAGTCGTAAAGTCTATCGTCTAAAGAATAATCGGCTTGAAGTCTATAACCATAGCGAACGAATGTACCTGTAAGTAGAATGGTTATAAAAATAGGAGATAAACATGCCACATACGCCATCTAAATGTTTCTATTTTTGTCATAGGAGATCCTCTTTGAGTAATAGAAAAACCATGAAAATCTTATTTTCATGGTTTTTAATTCAATTATTTTACTTCAGTAAGAATCAGAGAAGTTAGTACCGTCTGAAATTAAATATTATCTTGGTCAAAATTATGAGATTTTAGTTGAAATAGAAGAGGTTGATTACTTCGATACGGACTTTAGCAGAGCATCCCATCGACTTTCTTTGGCTGAAATAACTGAAATTGTTAAATATCAAAGTATGGACAATGTTTGAAGCAACTACCAGAAGGCATAGGAAAAGGTGAAAGGGAATATTGGGAAAACAACTATAAAAGAGATAGATAAAGGGCTATTTTGATTGTTCACGAGAACCAAAATCTGATATTGCTTTTGTAGATATGAGATTTTTCTATGCTAGTGTTGAGTGTGTGGAACGTGGATTGTATCTTTTTAAGGACCTCGCTTTGTGTGATGAGTAGAGCAGATAATTCAAACGGACTTATCTTAGCTTCCTCTCCAATGTTCAAGAAAGTCTTTTGAGCACTACAAGAGGCGAAGTCACAAACTCCGCCTCCTTCTACATATTTTTTGTTATAATAGAATATTTTATTTGAAATATCAAGACTTATGCTTGATAAAGCTAGAAAACTTACCCTTTTCCAGCAAGAATATCTGATACTTTATACAATCCTGGGGAATATGTCCGACCAAATAGTTTTTTCGTCAAGGCATTAAACGTATAATGGTCATCTAAAATCAAGACTTCGTCATACGTTTTTAAGAGTGCAATAAAGTCATCGTCTGTTAAATTGGAACCATCTCTAGTATCGATATTTTCATTGCCGAGGTAATAACTTGTTGCGCTGTCGCTGTATGATGCCATTAAATCTAAAAATTCTTGGTCAGCCGTCACAAAATTTTCTCTGGCATCAACATTGACATCCCACAGATAATAACGACTAGCATATTGGACAAAATAATTATCTACATTCTCCTTATCTGCTGTTACAACCAAAATTCTATCCGTTGACGAATTACTCTGACTTCCAGTAAACTGATGAATTTCTTTTACGACCTCGTTTGTTTCCTGATTGTTATTGTAAACAATGCTATTATTTTCTGACAAGAACATTCCAATGGCATAAACTGTCAAAACAAGGCTCGCGTATTGGTACAAGTGTTTATTAAATAAGCTCTTGTAAGACCTAGCATTACGTTTACTAATGATTTTTTCATACAGACACTTGTCCATTACCCATGCTAAAGCCATGGTCAAACAACCAAAAGCAAAGATAACGATGCTCGAAGCATAGCGCTCAAATCCTGCTAATTCTAACGCTTCATCAGTCGGCATTGCTGTCAGATACATGAGTAAAATGCCAATATAGTAAGTCACAATCGAAATATCAACAAATCCCCAAGTCAACAAGACAAATTTCTTATATTTCAAACGAATGCCAATCACAATAAAGGCAATCAGCATAATCAGATTGATTATCAAAATTCCATTGCTTGCCAAACTGTCAAACGTAAACACCGATTTGACAAAAAAGAGTGATAATTTTTTGTGGGTCGCCTGACAGATTTCCAGTCAATACCTGACCAAGTTCTGACATGGACACCGCATGCTTGGCACTTGAGGCATTTGGGAAATTATCCGTCACATGCTTTTGCCAAATAACAAAAGGAAGACAGCTGACTAGCAAGGTCATTATGAGCAGCACTAGTGCTTTTAAACGTGCTCTTTTACGAACAAGTAAACGCACAATACAAACCACATAAACTACTAAAACGAGAGCGACAAAGAAAAGTCCACTTACTTTGACGATACTTAATAATCCAAGAATTACCGCCGTATTTAGCGACAAAAACCAGAAACGATTACGATAGACAAAACAACCTGCTATGGCTGCCAAGGCCAAGGCCGGAAGCAGAAAATCAACCAGCAAATTATTTAATCGAATAGCAACGTTGAACGTATTAAAAACAGCAAACGAAGCAAAAATCATGCTAACCATTAAGACACGTCGATCATCACGAAGTGCCGCAAACATGGCATAAAGACTGGAAGCAATCAAGAAGAATTGCCCGACCAACATACTACCTTCTGAAAAGCCTACGATAGTCGTGAAAAAATAAATGAAAAGTGAACTTCCAACAGGATAGGTATAATAACTAATAATCGTATCCTGCTGTGTTGGCAAAGCATTATTGATATGGAAAAATTTTACAATCGTTGCCCAATGCGTAAAATTATCATAATGTAAAAGCGGTGAATGCCAGAGCGTTATTCCAAACAAAAGCAAATAAGCCATCATTCCAAGCGCAATATAATCAAGTCTCCCAAAGCGATATTTCTTTTTCCATACCGCCCAAAGATAATAAAGACTCAAAAGACAGCCCAAAACAGAAATGACATACACGGTCTGCAACATAAAGCCTAACAAACTACCAAGGTACAATACCAATGTAATGACTGAAAATGTAAACACCCATGTCAGACTGCGATTCATCTTCACAGTATTACGGAAAAAGGCATTGTACCCCATGGTAATCACAAAGAACAACAGTAATCTAGCAATACTAATCATACTCTCCCTCTCCATTCATTTGCTAAGGCTTTAAAAGCAGGTAAGCTATCCAAATCCGCTAAATTGGTAACTCGATAAAGCGATTCGTCTCTATCAATATCATAGGACACAAAAGTCAACTGAATTGGCAAATCTTTGTAGGTAAATGCGACATTCGGTCCTTTTTTAGGATTTGTCAATTTTCCAGAAAATGTCATGTAATAATAATCTGTCTTTCTAAGCTGGCATTTTTTTCCAGCAACCTGAACCTCTTCATTAACACGAACTTTCGGAAAAGCTACTTGGTCATAGGCTGAAACAGGACGTTCATTATTTTGGAAACGTTGACTAAAGTTCTCAAATAAATCATCCCATGTTGTCATCCAAGGGTCTTTTTCCTTCGGAAGATTGTGATTAATGCGGTCATAAATGTACTGATAAAATTCGCGCTTATCAGCTTCAGGAATTTCTGAAAATTGAACGCCGTAGCGCCAACCATTATCAATCGCAAAAACACGAACAACATGACCTTTTACCCTCGCATGGTAATCACGTGATTGCAAATTAAGCGTCAGTTCTTTTTCTTTCGGCAAATACAATGGTAAATCCGTATAGAATGAAATCCCCGTTTCTGAAATATCACAGACTCTCACTTGGTAAGAATCATCATCAACCTCAATAACCATAGCTTCATCAACAGTAAAACGCTCACTTGAGCGATAAATCGGACGACCAAGCGCACAGAAAATCGCAAAGGTCAAATTGATGATATGATAAATCAACCAAAAACTGATAATACTTCCATAAAAAAGCTCTGAACTAAATTTTCCATAGTTAAAAGTCACCAAACCATAAACGGCTAATCCCCATAAAACAAGATAAGGAAGCGCATAAAGGTACAACGTCCACGACGTATCATTTCCCTTACGTGTCACCTTAAATTTTTTATTGCTAATGCCAAAGGACTCCAACATCATGGGAATAAACAAATACGGAGCAAAAATCGTTTCCACAATTTCTCCCCAAACCTGTGTTCGGTATTGTTTTGAGACTTCTCGCATTGACAAGTGTGTCAATGCGTAACTTGGCAACCAGAATAGGAACAGTAGCCAGATATTTGACACCACCAAACGCACATGGAAAACCGTATATAAAATCGGTGCTAAGATATACAATAACCGTCTAAAGAAAGACCACCAATAAAGATAGCCATTAATATAAATAATTCTTTGCCCCTTTGTCAATTTGGGATTAAAGAAGATGTTCATATTGTAGCTACTGCGAATAACGCCACGTCCCCAGCGCGTGCGCTGTTTGATGACACTCTTCAAATCTGTTGGCGTTAACCCGCTAGCCATTGGACTTTTCGTCGAATAATTTACATAACCAGCCGCATTCATCCGAACACCTAGCTCGAAATCCTCCGTAATGGTATTTGTCGGAAAACCACCAACATCTTCAATCGCCTTGCGGAAAATAACCGTATTAGACCCCGTATAAACCGCTGCACCGTGCGAATTATTGCAAACATTAATTTCTTTGGAAAAGAAATCTTGTTCGTTTGGTAAGGTTGATTCTGAAAACAAGTTAAATTGGAAAATATCAGCATTGTAAAAACTTTGTGGCGTTTGAATCAAACCAACTTTTGACTTATCATAATCGTCACCATTTTCATAAGCCTCAACTTGTTCAACAAAATAAGGCACAGTTTCCAACAGGAATTCACGATAAGGAATCATATCCGCATCAAATGTCGCCACCAAAGGTGATGACGTCTGACGTAAAGCATTATTGTAGTTTCCTGATTTGGCATCTTTATTATCCGCCAAACCAAAATAACCAACACCAAGCTCATCAGCCAATTTGGCAACTTCTAGACGATTGGTATCATCACAGACGTAGATATGCACCTTAGACTTATCAGGATATTCCATAAAAGTGCAGGCATTAATCGTCTTATAAAGCAACTCTGGATCCTCATTATGCGTTGCAATCAAAACATCCACATCTGGGTAACGCTCCTTAGCAATCTCAGGCTTTTCAAGCTCAAAGTCCTTTTGCTTATTCCAAATGAGAATGTAGCCTGTAATGGCTGAAACTACCTCACTTCCCCACAATAAAATCCCAAAGATCAGCGCAAACCATGAATCATGCCACGGAATAGTCGCCACCAAACGCCAAGTTAAATAAAAGGCAGTCGTTACAAATGCAACGAAATAGAGTATCCTCTTACTAGTCTTCATTCTCACCTCCACTAAAAATCAAATGTTTTTGCACAAAATAACTGACAATGAAAAGTGTACCGTCAACTAAAATCTTCACCAATGAAATTGGCAAACGTCGTCAAGGCAATTTCCTAGAACTGTTACCAATAAACTTGACAAAACAATCTGTACTACCACCAAAGTGAAGTATTTTATCGCACTATTTGATTGACCTCGTTTAAAGACCACCTTACGATTCAAGGTGAAATTAACAACAGATGATATCGCACGCGCTAAAATCGAAGCTAACGTCACCGCACTAAAACTCAATCCATTAAACAAAGAAATTAAAATCGTAAAAGCAACAATATCAACCAAGAAGGAAAACAATGCTGAAAAAATGTACTTGAAGAAAACCTTGTAAATTCTAATCGAGTCACGAATCACATCAAAATGCGACGACTGATTTTCATCCAAATAAATCGTTGCAATGCCAACTTCACAAATCGGAATATTGTCCTCTTTTGCCTCAAGTAACATATTCATCTCAAATTCATACCGTTCACCCTCTACGGTTAAGAGTTTTGGCAACCATGACATAGGAATCACACGAAGTCCCGTTTGCGTATCAGAAACGTTCACACCTGTCATAGCCCCCAAGACGTCTCTTGTCAATAAATTTCCAAATTTACTACGTAAAGGAACAGATTTTTCAAATGTTCTAACACCCAGCACCAAACTATCAGGATGTTGCAAAAATTTAGCCAAACATTTCATCATGTCTTCGTAGGTGTGTTGACCATCAGAATCAATCGTCACAATTCCTTTGGCATTAGGAAAATTGTCCAAAATATATGAAATAGCCGTTTTTAAAGCACGACCTTTTCCTTTATTTTCAGCATGTCTTTGCAAATGACATGCATAGTTACTCTGCGCTATTGCAAATAACGGTGCAAAATCAGCTCCACTACCGTCATCGACTAGAATAATGTCAAACATTTGATTTTCCTTATCCCGAATATTTTTCAAAAGTTCCAACAAACGGTCATCAGGTTCATAGGCAGGAATGACAATAACAACATCTTGAAACATCATCGACGTTCTCCTTTCTGACTTTTATTTTCGTACATTTTCTTATCAGCTATTGCAAATAACGGTGCAAAATCAGCTCCACTACCGTCATCGACTAGAATAATGTCAAACATTTGATTTTCCTTTCTGACTTTTATTTTCGTACATTTTCTTATCAGCTATTGCAAAAAAATTCAACGAAGTTTTTATGTGATTGATAAGAGTCCGTATAAGCACCTAAAGATGCTGTAATCCCCATATCTTTGAGAGTCATTTCTGCTTGAACAAGTTTTATTAAAAATTCAGCTTGATTTTCAGAAACTCCAGGGAGTAAAACCGCAAATTCATCTCCACCTAACCTTGCTATTACAGCACTTTCAGGCATTATCTTCGTTAAAATATCACCAAATTCAATTAGAATCTTATCTCCCGTAGCATGTCCAAAGGTATCATTTGCTTCCTTGAATTTATCCAAATCAGATATAATAACCGTAATTTGTTCTTCTTTACGTGTCAGACATTCCTCAAAAGCAAGCTCAATATATCGTCGATTATGAACCCGTGTTAAAACATCTTCGTATGCCATCCTCTGTATTTCAAGTTCATGAAGTCTCTGCTCTGTAACATCAAGAACAAAACAAAAAACACCAATCACTTTTTGGCGATTGTTATAAATGGGAGAATACATATTTTGCCAGTAAAGCGTTTTGTCGCCTGTCTTAATAGTATCCATAAATATAAATGTTTCACCCTTTTTCGCACGATCAACATTTGCTTTTAAACGCGCAGCATCTTCACTATTAAGATAATTCATTGGAAAGTCACCAATTTTGGGAGTGAAATAAAAGATTTCTTCCATGAGCCGAATATCATTCTTATTAACCGCAATAAAACGATAATCTAAGTCTACAGCATAGACGTTAATAAGTTTCGAACTCTGTAAGATAAAGTGGGATAGCATATGCTGTCTTCGATTAAGGTAAGATGCTAGGGTCCAAAGAACTAGTAATCCTATAAAGATTGCTAAAACGATGGGATTATCATGGTCAATCAAAACATCATCATACACTAAGCGCATTAATAACATTAACGCAGCAAAAATACTTAAGTACGTTAACAATCTTTGATGCTTGATTAAAAAATCACTTACTTTTCCTAATACCATTACAGCCTCACCATTCTAAGTAGTTTTAATACCTTCAGCATCCAAACTGTCTGTAACAAAACGTCCTGTAAAACCACCGATGAAGCCCGTAGCAGTATTGTCAATTCCTAAACGTTGTAGAATACGGCTGACATTAATACCCTTACCGCCAGCGAATTTATCATCACTCTCTATACGGTTAACTTCACCAATCTCTACCTTGTCGATACGAACAATGAAGTCGATTGATGGGTTTAGCGTCACAGTATAAATCATACTTCAATAACCCTCGTTTTCTCTTTTAATTATTTAAGGAGCCCTTCTTCCGAAGCATTTGTGATTATGGTTACTTTCTCAACCTCGGCTACCTTAGCATAGGTAACCTGACCAAGTTTAGAAGCATCAGCTAGAACATAGGCTTTTTGCGCATTAGCTATCACTGTTCGTTTAATGACCGCCTCATCCATATCTGGCGTTGTGAAATAATTGGCATCAACTCCATTAGCACCAATGAAAGCACAATCAAAATTCAGTTGTCTGATTTGTTCCAGAGCTGTACTTCCAATAGAGGCATCTGTTGAATGTTTAACCTTACCACCAATAATCCTAGTACTAATACCGAGATCTACCAGCTTAACAGCATGATGGATAGAATTAGTCACAACCGTCACCTGACGATTCATTTCCTCTGGATATGGTGAATATTTGTCATAAGTTCTAAGCCCAGCCTCAACGTGACCAATACTTACTTTATTGTAAAATGCAACCAATCCAGCAGCAAAAGTTGTTGTAGTATCACCATGAACTAAAACCAAATCAGGTTGTTCTTTCTTAACAACTGGATCAAAATTAGCCAAAATTTTAGAAGTAATTTCCTGAAGTGATTGATTTTTTTCCCATGATATCCAAATCATAATCAGGAACTATTTCAAAAGTCTCCAAAAACTGGTCAAGCATTTGACGGTGTTGAGCTGTGACTACTGTAATAGTATTAATGGTTTCTTGATGTTTTTTCAACTCAAGAATTAACGGCGCCATCTTAATTGCCTCTGGTCTTGTCCCAAAGACAACCATAATATTTTATTTTCCCATAAGATCCCCCCTATGACCTATACGAAATCAATATAATATTGACAAATAAGACTCTACATTATCACTTTATTATCCCCAATAAAAAGGAAAATGAGTTATCCTTTCTCCAAAAGCATTAAAGGGAATGCCCTCGCTATTGGTCTTGTTTTGCAAATGATGTAAAGTAGATAAAGAAAAAGGTCTCAATTAAAAGACTATCATTACTTATAAAATTCAAAAAGTTAAGACAAAAGGCAACTCATATCACCCAAGGATATCAATTGTTTTGAGATTTTCTAGTCTTCTCCCCCGAATTTAAAAATACACTATTTAATAAATAAAAAAAACTGCAGGAGAAAAAAACGCT
>OIEK01000219.1_pt1 | contig 14261 bp, 17 predicted proteins | sample 1581821 | NCBI WGS metagenome assembly OIEK01 (sample SAMN03281017, study PRJEB24777) | human gut metagenome | isolation source: fecal sample PR221 from 1 month old male Chinese infant, caesarean... | reverse complement strand
AAGAAGGTTTATGCCTTTGACGTGCAGGAGCAGGCGCTCGAAAAGACTCGTCAACGCTTGTCGGACTTGGAAATTGAAAATGCGGAACTCATTTTAGATGGTCATGAAAATCTGGACCGTTATGTCACGGAACCGATTCGTGCAGCTATTTTCAATCTGGGCTATCTGCCATCTGCAGATAAGAGTGTTATCACCAAACCCCACACGACTCTTGAGGCCATTGAGAAAATTCTTGACCGCTTAGAGGTGGGTGGTCGTTTAGCTATTATGATTTACTATGGTCATGATGGCGGCGATATGGAGAAGGATGCTGTGCTTTGAGTACGTTATTCGGTTTGGACCAGCGTGATTTTACAGCCATGCTTTACCAACCCTTATCAAATTAATACCCCACCATTTTTTGGTGATGTTGGAGAAATTACAATGATTACAGATATTAAAGAGAAGCTTGCAGATATGCAGGCCAAATATATAGATAAGCAAAGTGCCGAGGATACTTTAAAAAAGGTTGATAATCGTAAAACGGCTAAAATTAAGAAAAAGTTTAGCTAGTCTTGAGGTTGAACGTTGCCATAAACTTTTTGGCCAAAGAAGATGTCACTGCCATTGATAAAAAAATTAGTAAGCAAAAAGAACTATTCTCAAACTGTTGTCATAAGGAAGGGTAGGAGGAGCTATGCATTTATCATTAGCTTTGCTTGTTCTTCTTTTTTAGCTTGATTTTATCGAATGTTATCAATCGTGTCTTTCCACGTCTTCCCCTACCTTTGATTCAAATTATTTTTGGAGTGGGTATTGGTTTTCTTTTGAAGGGACGCGCTTTCGAGCTTGAAACAGAACTTTTCCTAGCTTTCATTATTGCTCCCTTGCTGTTTCGGGAGGGTGAAGAAAGTGATATCACCAGTATTCTACGTAACTGGAAACTTATTCTATTTTTCGATTTTTCCATGTTATCTTTGTGTCTACCTTGGGAATCGGTTATCTTGCTAAGGCCGTCTTGCCTGCTGCTGTGCCTTTGTCTGCCTGCCTAGCCATTGGGGCGGCTCTTGGGCCAACGGATTTTAGTGGCCTATTCAGCTATTTCTAAACGTTTCAGTTTTCCAAAGTGGATTAGCTACATTTTTGCAGGGGGAAGGTCTTCTGAACGACGCCTCTGGCTTGGTCGCCTTTCAGGTGGCGGTGACTGCATTGACCACAGGTACCTTCTCTCTCCTTGGGGCGAGCTGGAATTTGGTTATTTCTGTGCTTGGTGGTTTTTTAGTTGGCTTGATTACAGCCTTATTTAATCGTCTCTTTTTAACCATTTTGGACAATATGGATGCTGCTGTATGTCACAGGTGCTTCTCTTACTAGAGTTGGTACTACCGATTTCCTCTTACTTTGTAGCCGAGGAAATTCATGCTTCTGGAATTATTGCTGTTGTCGTAGCAGGGATTTCGCTTTGCCAGTCGTTTTCAAAAAAAATCCCGTTTTTGATGCTAAGTTGGATAGTGTTTCTCATACGATTTGGGGAACCATTACCTTCATGCTTAATGGCATGGTCTTTTTCCTCTTGGGAACAGAACTTCCAACCCTAGCAGCCCCAGTACTGCGTAGCAGTACTTACGATAATCTCTGGATGCTTCTTGCTATCATCCTTCTAACAGCGACCATGTTTGGTATTCGTTTTGTTATGATTAGTGCAGTATTTGCTCAAAGAGCTTGGAGGGCCAAACGATCACTAAAAAAAATCTGGAAGGGTGCTACTCTGTTAACCTTTTCAGGTGTTAAAGGAACGGTTTCCATTGCAACCATCCTTTTGCTTCCAGTTGCCAATATGACTGCTCTGGAACATAGTCTTTTGCTTTTTACGGTAGCGGGTGTGACCTTGCTGAGCTTCTTAACAGGGATTTTAGTCCTACCTAAGCTAGCGACTGGACCAGCGCACACGACCAACCATTATATGCAGATTGCCATTCTCAATGATGTGGTCGATGAGTTGGAAAAAGATCTAAAACAGTCTACCAATCAAGGGGCTGTCTATGCTACTATTGACAACTACAATCAACGCTTGGAAGATTTAATCTTGGAGCAGGAATCAAATGATGTCAAAGAAGAGTTGGCCAATATCCGAGTAATGATTATGGAAATTGAGAGTGAGGGTCTGGAATATGCCTACAAGAAGGGTAAGATTTCAGAACTCGAATACAATCTCTACCAACGTTATATCAAGGGCTTGGAACGTCGTATCAACCGTGGTTTTGTCTCTAGCCTTTCTTACGCCCTAGCTGTCTTTGTGCGTGGCCTTCGTAGATTGTTACACTTAGCTCTTACTTTCAAGTTTCATATTGATCAGGATGAAACGAGAAGAGGTCCTAGGTTGACGGAAGAAAACCGCGACCATATGACTGAGCTCTATTTGACAAATACTGAGCAGATTTTGGAAGCCCTGAGTAATCTGGAAGGTGTTTATCATTCAGATCTCTTGTCTTATCTGAAACGCAGTCGCCTTCAAGAGGCTGAGATTATTCAATCAGGTGCCTTTGTTGAGCGGGTTATCACCCATCTTCATCCAGACAATATTGATGAAATGTTGCGTGGCTACTATTTGGAACGTAAGGTTATCAACGAGTACGAGCAGGCTGAACTTATTTCTAGCCGTTATGCCAAGCAGCTTCGTAAGGAAGTCAATACTTTGGAGGATTACTCTCTCAAAGAAACTAGCAACACGTTAACCTATGATATGATTAATCTGGCTCGAGGTCGAGCTTAAGCAATGAATGTTATCGCAAAAAGAAGCCAAGAAAAAATTTGGCTTCTTGTTCATATATTTTTATAGAACAGCTTATCGTTCCAGCCTTAATTTTGTATGGCGTATCGAAAATAAAAGAGGAGTAGTGATAAAAGAACGGCTCTATAATTTCTGTAGTGGGTAAAACCACTGTAGAGGATTATGGAGCTTTTTCAATGTACACAAAAAGTCCCATAAGACTATAATGAAAAGCGACCAAACCATCATTAGGAAGAACTCATGAGACTTATTAAGAATACCACAGAATTAATCGGAATTAAAGACCCTAACATCATTATTTCTCTTGTTTTGGAAACTAATACTCATATCGAGATTCATGCAAAACTTGATTACCCTGCACCATCATGTCCTCATTGCCATGGAAAGATGATCAAGTACGACTTTCAAAAGCCTTCTAAAATCCCTCTTCTCGAGCAAGCGGGAACTTCAACACTACTACGTCTGAAGAAACGTCGCTTCCAGTGTAAAGTATGTAAGAGAGTAACAGTGGCTGAAACCTCAATCGTTGAGAAAAACCACCAAATCTCCAACCTTGTCCGACAAAAGGTTGCACAACTTCTAACTGAGAAGGTATCACTAACGGATATTGCCAGAAGACTTCGTGTATCAACGTCCACCGTTTATCGTAAACTTGACCAGTTTACTTTCAAGGAACATTATGACAAACTCCCAGCTGTTATGTCCTGGGATGAGCTTGGGTTCAAGAAAGGTGAACTCGCTTTTGTGGCGCAAGACTATGAGACCAACAAACTCATAACTATCCTCGATAATCGCCGTCAAACCACTATTCGAAACTACTTTTTGAAGTATCCGTTGAAAGCTCGCCAAAAGGTACAGTTTATCACGATAGATATGTCAGGAACTTATATGCCACTAGCTCGAAGACTTTTCCCTAACGCCAAAATTGTTCTTGATCGATTTCACATTATCCAGTACCTTGGACGTGCCTTTTTAAAGACAAGAATTGCGATTATGAACCAGTTCGATAAGAAGTCACTACCTTATCGAGCCTTGAAAAATCACTGGCGACTTTTTCAAAAGGACAGTCGTAAGCTATCTTGTAACTCATTTCACTCGAAGACATTTTGTCAAACCTTAAGCCCACATGAAGTCATTGAGAAGACATTGGTCTTTTCAGAAGAGCTCACCGACTACTATACTCTTTATCAGCTTTTGCTTTTTCACTTTCAGGAGAAGAGAGTAGATGAGTTCTTTGAGCTGATAGAGGAAAATAGAAGCAAGGTCAATCACTATTTTCAAACGGTCTTTAGGACTTTTCTTAGACACAAGCAATACATCCAAAATGCACTAGAAACAGACTATTCAAACGCAAAACTGGAAGCTACTAACAAGTTGATTAAAGACATCAAACGGTTGGGCTTCGGTTTTAGAAACTTCATCAACTTTAAGAAACGTATCTTCATCACTCTAAACATAAAAAAAGAGAAGACCTATCTGGTCCTCTCTAGATGTTAGCTTTTCGCCACCCACTACAGTTGACAAACATACTAAGATGAGTAGTGAGAAAATCTCCAACCAGAGAGTACTCACTACTTTTTCGTTAGGTTAAAGTAGTGGGGTCTTGTAAAATTGTAGTATAGCGCTATACGTCACTTGACAAACTGGCAAGAAACCTTGATCAAAAATACCAGGAAAGGTATTTTTTAGCATGCCTTTTTATGGCTCAAAAATTGTTAAAACTAAGACAATAAACTCAGAATAGTACTGTCTTATCTCATTTTTAACTTAAAGCTTTGATAGACTTGATAAATGATAAAAAAGAGCTAATAAAATTTAGAATGCGGAAACTAACTTACTCAACTGTTACTGCTTTTGCAAGGTTTCGTGGTTTATCCACGTCAAGACCCCGTTGTAGAGAAGCATAGTAAGCAATCAACTGAGTTGGAATAACCATTGAGATCGGTGATAAGAATGGATGTACTTGATTGACAATAATATCATCATCAGCTTTAGCTAATTTTTCCTCAACGACTGTTAAAACATTAGCTCCACGAGCAGCAACTTCCTGAATATTACCACGAGTATGAGCAGCCACAACTTCACTTGCAGAAATTAATCCTAAAACTGGAGTACCATCTTCAATCAATGAAATTGTACCGTGTTTCAACTCACCCGCAGCAAAGCCTTCACATTGAATATAAGAGATTTCTTTCAACTTCAATGATGCTTCCATAGCTACATAATAATCATTTCCTCGACCAATGTAGAAAGCATTACGAGTTGTAGCCAACAAGTTCTCAACTTTCTCAGAAATCATATCTTTTTCAGAGAGAGTCGCTTCAATTGACTGAGCAACAATTGATAACTCATGCACTAAATCAAACTCAAGTGCTTCTTTCTTGCCATTTGCTTCACCAACAGCTTTCGCAAGGAAAGCTAGAGCCGCAATCTGAGCAGTATAAGCTTTTGTAGAAGCTACAGCAATTTCAGGCCCTGCATGTAAAAGCATCGTATATGTTGCTTCACGAGAAAGCGTAGAACCAGGTACATTGGTAACAGTCAAACTAGGGATTCCCATTTCGTTAGCTTTCACCAAAACTTGACGGCTATCTGCTGTTTCACCTGATTGACTAAGCAAAACAAACATTGGATTTTTTGCTCAAAAGTGGAATGTTGTAACCCCACTCAGATGCAACACCTATTTCAACTGGTGTATCTGTCAATTTTTCAAACATAGCTTTTGACGCAAAACCAGCATTATATGAAGTCCCAGCTGCTAAGATGTAAATACGATCTGCTTCTTGTACTGACTTGACAATAGCTGGATCAACAGTGATATTTCCTTCATCATCTGCATAGGTAGAAATCAATTTACGCATTACAGTAGGTTGCTCATCAATTTCTTTCAACATATAGTAAGGATAAGTTCCTTTACCAATATCAGAAAGATCAAGTTCAGCTGTATAAGTACCGCGTTCAATAGCATTTCCTTCATAATCGGTAACTGTGATAGCATCTTTGGTCAGAACAACCAACTCTTTATCGTGAATTTCCATAAATTGACTAGTTTCACGAATCATAGCCATGGCATCTGAACAAACCATGTTGTAACCTTCACCAACACCAATCAAAAGTGGAGATTTGTTTTTGGCAACATAAATCGTATCTGGTGCTTGAGAGTCAACAAGAGCAAACGCATATGACCCTTGGATAATATGAAGAGATTTTTTTGAAGGCTTCAAGAACTGATAATCCATCTTCGTCAACGAATTTACCAATCAAGTGAACTGCAATCTCAGTATCTGTCTGACCTTTAAATTTGTGTCCTTGCAAGTATTCTTCTTTAATTTGGAGATAGTTTTCAATAACTCCGTTATGAACTAAAACGAAGCGCCCTGTTTCCGAAGTATGTGGGTGAGCATTATCCTCAGTTGCTTGACCATGTGTTGCCCAACGCGTGTGACCAATACCAGTTGATCCCTTAACATCGGAGCTAATTTTAGCACGAAGATCTGCAATACGACCAACTGATTTAACTAGACAACCTTTATCTGGGGCATCAGTCACATAAATACCTGCTGAGTCATAACCGCGATACTCTAACTTTTCGAGACCCTGTATTAAGATATCCACTGCATTACTATTTCCAACAACTCCAACAATTCCACACATTAATTATTACCTGTAGCAACTTTTAAATTACTATCCCTTTCCTACAAATTGGTATAGTTCAATATCCTATTATTGAACCGAACAAAGTCATTATATACCTAGTTTTATTAGTTGTCAACAATTAAATTGGTATAGTCATAAAAGATGACTATCTTCAATTTGTCAAGTAAAAACTTATTATCAGATAATCTAAATCAATTTTTCTTAACAACTATTTAAATGAATAAAAACGAAATTTGTTATACCACTTCCAATTAAACTCTATTTTCCTTTAAAGAACAAAATTTCGCTAATAATTCAGATTTTTTTATTTCTGTGATTTGTAAAAACCATCTGTAGAGATTATAGAGCTTTTTGAGTATACACAAAAAGTCCCATAAAAATTGTACTGACCCCAAAAAGTTAGACAATTAATTTATCCAAAGGAATTTAGTTCTGTATTGCACAGGACTGAGTCCTTTTCTACCATTTGTCAAGCATATCAAGCATTTGATAAAAAAATAGATTGAATTACATAGTCAAACTAAGGAGTTTGTCTATTTTTGAACTAAAGTTTAGTGTAAAAAGTGCACGCAAAAACAACACCTTACCTAGTGGTTTTTTTGATAAGGTGTTACAATCATATGGCATAAACAATTTTACCGATTTTGGGTAGAAGTATAATCGTAAAGCTTGTTATGTGTTATGAGGTAATACATTGTTCTAATGAGACGATGTGTAGAGGCAATCGTGTGTGGTTTGGTTGAAGTCACTTGCGATTGTCTTTTCCGTTTCTCATAGAAGTCTGCTATATGACAAGGATTGGTGTAGCCAGCTGAAGCTATGTTATGAATGCACTTAAAGAGAACCTTTATGGCATAGGGATTCCCACGTTTGGTGATATGTTCCTTTGCTAGAAAGTCCCCAGATTCATAGTGGCTGAGGTCAATGCTGATCAAAGCATTGATTTGATTGGCAGAATGAAATTGACGAATGTCACCAAGTTCGCCAATAATACTTGTCGCTGTGGTTTCAGTGATTCCAGGAATAGAGAGAAGAATCTCGTATTCTGGCAAAGGTTGAGCCAAAGTTACCATCTCCTCTAAAACGCCTTGTCTATATTCAGAAAGCCTAAGTAACTCCCCTGCATAGTATTTGATCTCTTCCATCATTGGAGAGGTTTTCTTGACCTCACAATAAGACTGATTAGCTAGTTTTGTAAGCTTATCTACTAAGTAAGTCACACGTTTTTCAGAGATGCGTTTTGCCGTAGACTGACGGATGATAGCTGTTAATTCGGCGTCATCTAACTCCAGTACAAAACTATTACATGGAAAAGTCATGACCAAGTTCCAATATTGTTCCCACAGTTGGTGAAGATAAGATGTTTTACAATTCAGGAAAAGAGACCTGTAGAACCTTGTGCAGACGATTTTTAGCGCAGAAAATATCCCCAGTAAGATTCTGATAGAAATGGCTGAGGTCGCGTAATTCTTGATAAAGCACTTCTTGGACATAGCTTGGTTTACGATTGAGGATGAACTGAGACGTAGCTAGTTTTTCAGCGTCAATCTTATCTGTTTTACGTACTCGTAAGCTATCTAGTTGTTTTTGTGATTCTAAGGGCTTGAGCAGATTATCAGTCAGGCTTACCCATTAGCTAAACAACAACGTTGCTTGATTCATATTAGTCGAAATCTGGCTAGTAGGGTGAAACGATCTGATCGAGCGGTTATTCTGGGGTAATTTAAAATGATTTATCGTGCTGAAAATTTAGAAATGGCAGTACAAGCTTTAGAGGACTTTATCGCCGAATGGAAACCAAAGTATAGGAAAGTCACGGAAAGCCTGGAGAAAACGGATAATCTTTTAACTTTTTATCAGTTTCCCTACCAGATTTGGCACAGCATTTATTCGACAAACCTCATTGAGTCTCTTAACAAAGAAATCAAATCGTCAAATCGAAAAAGGAAGGTTCTTTTTCCTAACGAGGAGGCTCTGGAACGTTACTTAGTTACTTTGTTTGAAGATTATAATTTCAAGCAAAGTCAACGAATCCATAAAGGGTTTGGACAATGTTCTGACACACTTGAAAGCTTATTTGATTAGCACTCTATAACTCTACTTGAGTGTTTACACAAAATTATTGACAGTATCATAAAGTCGAAATCAACCTCTGATTCCAATTGGCGAAGAAAGTGATCTTCTGGGACCAATTCGTCTATCGTATAGAAGCCATATTGGCAGCGATGATAATCAGGTTTTTCTTTGTGAAACATAGCTAGCACCTCACAACTTTTCTTACCTCTATTATACAACTTTACAAAAAGAAAAGCCCTTAGAAAAGTGTCTTCTAAGGACTTTGTCTTCAATCCGAACCTCCCCTAAGGGAGGCTGCGTTTAGTTTTAGGCTGCTGCTTTGATAGTTTACAGGATTTGATTTTCTATCCTACTTGAGCTACTTAGAAAATCTGAATGGTAGAACCTTTCTCAATTACTACTGCTTGGTCTGCTGCAACATGGAGAGTGCCCGGCAGACTGCCCTCTTTTGAACCATCAAAAGAAATAGTGATATGGCCCAGTCCAGTTAAATTTTTTTCTACTACATTTCCCACGGCAGTAATCGAATATTCCTGATTATCTACCACCAGCTTGCCGCCTTCTAGTATTGAACCTAGCAGATTTTTGTTATCAATCTTAAAACAATACTCTGCTAAGTCTCCCGGAGCTTCTTCTCCAAATAAAATGAGCATATTAGCGTCTTGAATCATATTCTGAGCTTCAGGTCCCACTTGAATTACTTTAGCTTCAAAAATTTTCTTCATCTAATTCCGATCCATCCTTTCTCTAATCTTTCATGTTCCTAATAGATAAGTTTAAGATACTATTTTTTATATGTGTGCACAACCTAACCATGCTCTACTGATAAAGACCAATACTAGCGACCCAAGCTACTAAGACCCGAGGAACACCATTGAGAAAACGTGAATAGAGAACAGAAGGGACACCAACCTCAACAGTTTCAGCTTTCGCCTCAGATAGCCCAAGTGCTACAGGAATGAAATCACAGCCATTTTGAGTGTTGATAGCAAATATAGCTGGCAGAGCCATTTGAGGCGGAATATTTCCTTTTCCGATTTCGACTCCAATTAAGGTTCCGATAATCTGACTGATAACAGCTCCAGGGCCCAACAAAGGAGATAAGAATGGCAAGGAACAGATAAAGCCAATCAAAATGAGTCCCCAAATGTTCCCAGCTAGAGGAACCATTAGTTTTGCCAGCCAATTTCCAACACCAGAACCCTGAATAACCCCAATTAGTAAAGAAACAAAGGCCATGAAAGGAATAATAGTATTGAGCATTGTTTGGATGGCTTCACGAGCAGCCTGGTTTGAAAGTCGCAACAACCTTACCAGCCCCCATTCCCAATTCTTGCTACAATACTTGTTTCTGCTTTTTTGTTCTGTGACTTTTTTTTACTAGTATCGTAAGTTGGGTTTTTTCAGTAACCACCGTTGTCGCTTTTTCATCTTCATTAGCAGCGGAAATTTGATCAAGACCAACTGCTGATACATAGATTTCCTCTGTAATATACTGAGCTAGAGGTCCGCTTTTACCTGTAGCGACAATATTGATCGTCGGAATCCCCTTCTTAGGATAGATTCCACAGCGAAGAGTTCCGCCACAATCTACAATTGCCAAAGCAATTTCCTCATCAGGATAGATGTTTTAAATCCATTAACAGCTTCCATACCTGTCAAATCAGCAATTTTATCCACAATATCTGGCTTTTCTCCGCCGCCAGTGATATAGATAAATTTATGCTTTGCCTCACTAGGAGTAATGACCAAAGGTCCTCCGAAACCGCCATTTCCTTTAACAACTTTTATACTCTTATATGACATAAATTCACTCTTTCTATCAATCAAATGTTTTACTCAAGGTAACCCCTTGCTGTTTCGCAACATAAGCAGTTGTAAAATCTGTTACCCAGCCACCTACAAAGTTCATGACAATCCCAACAAGCATGTAACGAATGGCTAAGTCCATTTGACTCAAGCCTAAAGTTTGAATCCCTGTCGCGATTCCCATCCATACAAACAATTCCCCAGGATTGATATGCGGAAATACACCATTTGAAGTGTGGCAGAACTGCATCTGAGCTGCTACAAAACTAGGTTTATAATATTCTGGTAAAAAACGTCCCATACTGATTGACATCGGGTTCCCCAGCATAAAGGCTGAAATGAAAGGTAAAATCATATACCGGCTAACAGGATTTTTGGCAGAAATCTTAGCCAGGGAATTGACCTTCTCTTCTCCCAAGAAAGCGATAAGGGTATTCATTGCAATCAATAGCATTAGGACAAGCGGTACAATATTTGTCATCCAGCTAATAAAGGTTTCTCCACCTAATTGGAAGAGTTTCATAAAATTCTCTGCAAATTTTGTAATGTGATTCATAAGGAACCCCTTTTCTTATTTTTTTTAATAACTGTTTAATAGATAATTGTAAGTAATTCGCATAAAAGCCAAATCCCAAAAAAGAATCAGATGAACTTGTCTCTTTCTCAATACCTGCCTCATGCAAAAGATAGACTTTTCTAGCATCTTCTATGGCTGATTGCATCAACTTATTTTCTTTTCTCACAAGAGGATTATACTTGTCAAAATAATGGATGTCTTCTCCAACATAATCGTCCATATTTTGAAAACGCGCTAAGATTGTGACTCCTTGCATTTTGCTAGCTTTAAGAACCCGACCGTTTTCATCAACCGCGAACATGACAATCGTACCGGATTTGATTCTTCCGGACTTCCTGCCAATCGCTACGCGACCCAGTTTTCGGAGCATCGTATAGGTCTTATTGAAGTCTTTGAGTTGCTGCCAGCCGAGGAACATTTGAAATATATAAGCTGCCATTACAAATACGGCGAAAATTATTAGCGAATTCATTAAAATACTCCTTTGCTCTTAGAAAATGATAGAAACTCTGTCTCTGTTTCTACCGATCTCAATGCCTCTTTCAGAGAAGGCTCTCCTGCAATTCTAAAAATATCATCATACAATTCCAGTAATTCACTTTCCATTTTTGTTTCAATTTCTGAGGGAATGGCGACTAGAAAGATAAATTCAATCCATTCATCTCCTTTTTGATAAGGCTCTTCTAGTTTTCCAAACATTAAAATAGTCTTTGCATAACCCTGGTTAATTGTATGGGGGAAGGCAATTCCTCCACCAAAAATGGTTGATTGCTTTTTCTCCCTATCAATTATCCGTTCTATAAAACCTTTATCAATCATCTGAAGTTTCCCTAACTCTGCAACCATATTTAGCAAGTATTGCTGATAGGTTTTTTGGGGGCTTAATCGAAGAAAGCGTAAGCTAACTGTTTCTAGATTTTTTTGATGAAAAGCATTGGCTTTCTGCCATTCTTCCTGCAGCCATTGATCATCAAAAAGATGATTAACTTGAATGACTGGAGATTTAGAATCTTTATATTTTAGAGGAACTGTCGTAAAAATCGCGAAATAGTCCTGATTCAATTCCACATTAAAATCCTCTTCAGAATACTGAGTAATGTCTACATCATTTCCAAGGACTCGTCTGAGTTGCTGAATAATCATCGCAGCGGTTCCTCTTCCTGTTGTGCAAACTACAGCTATCTGCTTGCGAGAACCCTTAACAGCAGAATTTTGCTTTCTTAAAATCATTTCAAAATACAAAGCCAGATATCCGATTTCAGATAATTCCAATTCTGAACCCAAAATTGCAGATAGTTCTTCTCCAGCAATTTTCGCCATTTCAAAAGCAAAAGGATATTGAGTTTGAACCTCGCCATGAAATATATCATTAGCTTGCACATGGAAAATCAGTCGATTGATTAAAGCGCCTAGATGAGACTTTATTTCTTCAAATAATTCTTCATCATCAAAGTGAACCAACATTGTTTCTTTGACTTTCTTGACAATCCCTTGAAAAATGTTTGCAACCTGTTCAGATTGATAAGACGGCTTGCTTAAAGTGTCAATAAAACGGACATTAAACGGAAAACACAAAAAGTCTATTTCAAACTGACTGAGGGAAATCTTATAAGTCATCTCAATATGATAGATTAATTTCTCAGCCAAAGGTGTCTCTGTTAAATCATTCTTATAATAAGGAATAGGACAATTCAACACCTTAGATGTATGAATACGTTCCACCATAATTGAAATGGTCTTTCGAAGGAGTTCCTGTGTTTCTTTAGGGATTTTATAGTCCTGGACTAGCGTCTCCAGAAAAGAAGAGGTTGCCTCAGTGAGTGTCCTTTCTTCAAAGTAAGGAGCCACTTGGTGAATATAGAGCAAGCGCAAATTCAGCTCGCTCCCCAAGACCTCCAGCCCACGGTTGGGCTTTCCTGAAATAGTAATAGAGTAACTCTCTGCCAAAGATTTTACTTGTTTTAAATCCTTATTAAGGGTACTTCTACTAACACCTACTTCCTCAGCCAAGTCGTCAATAAGAAGAGGGGAGGTTGACTCAATTAAACGTTTTAGCAAATAGGCAATTCTTTTACTGGAAGAATTGAAGTCACTCTCCTGTTTTAAACTACCAGATAAAATCCTTTCCAACTCTGTATAGTCATACACTTCCAACATTAACAGATCATCTTGTGAGATAATCTGGATATTAGGAGCCAAAACATCATTTAATTGTTGGATACTCTTTTGCAAGGTTTGCAAACTAATATCCAGTTCTGAGCGCATATCTACCAAGGAATAAGTTGGCTGCGAAACCATTTTGTCTAAAATATTATACCATCGATTTACTAAGGTCAACTCTCTTCCCCACCTTCATTGTTTTATCCGCGAGTTTTACCTCCGGCAATATTTGTAGTGACACCTGTTATATAGCTAGAACGGTCTGAAATATAGAACGCTACAAGATCAGCTACTTCACGTAGTTTCCCACTCCGTCCCAATGGAGTCGTTGAGGTTGAAGCATAACCAGCTCGAATATCTTCTACCGTCTTTCCACGGGTATAAGCAAGAGCTTCCTCATAAGAAAGAGTTCGAAGTCCCGTAGCTTCCATAATTCCTGGAGCAATTCCAACCACACGTACACCATGCTTACCAAGCTCTTTCGCCCATGAACGAGTGTAACTATAGACTGCTGCTTTTGTTGCAGCATAGGCACTTTGTCCTTCAGAACCTTCCAAGCCTGCTTCTGAAGCCATGTTCACAATTACACCTTTTCCATTTTTCACTAAAATACGTCCTACTGCCTGACTAACCAAATACAAACCTTTTTGATTAATCATTGTTATTTTTTCGAACGTCTCATCGTCCAACTCGTAAGGACCTTTAGGATTTTCTGCATCGATTAATAATCTAGGTACATTAATCCCCGCATTATTGACTACCGCATCAATATTGCCAAATCTTTCAACTATTTTAGCGACTCCTGCTTCTACTTCAGAGCGAGAAGTTACATCAACTTTTACAAATAATAGATTCGGGTGACGCAAATCGTTGTCGCTAAGATCAAAATTCGCTACATTGACTCCTAATTCCAACAATTCTTCGACTATTGCCTTACCAATCCCAGATGACGCACCCGTCACAAGAACTGTTTTGCCTTTAATGTCTAACCAATCATTCATTTTGATACCTCTCAAATTTTATTTACAAGGCAATTATACAGCGCTTTCATAAATGAATTAAGACACTCTTTTTTACACTGTTCAAAAAATTAATAAACATAATTAAGAGGCTTGTATCTAAAAAAATTCCAACTAAGAAATATGAACTTGTGGATCTTTTAATATTCTAAATGAACTCAAGCATTATGAGAATCAAAGACGTAGCATTCAA
>OIEK01000217.1_pt1 | contig 14682 bp, 14 predicted proteins | sample 1581821 | NCBI WGS metagenome assembly OIEK01 (sample SAMN03281017, study PRJEB24777) | human gut metagenome | isolation source: fecal sample PR221 from 1 month old male Chinese infant, caesarean... | reverse complement strand
ATAATGAAGCTAGGTGAACATGTAAGCGTTTTAATCTGCTTTAAAGGACACTTGGGGGATTATCTAAAAGATTGACATTAGTTACCTAATGCCTAAATAAGGATTATAGTAGGATAACCATTACCTGAGTCACTTTGAACCATCAAACTAGGGCTCATAAAAAAGAATACAGCATCATTTCAAACTAGAGCTCTAGAGGGGACGCCTCATACTAGTAAGCTCTAGATTTTTTGTGTCTTAGAAGCCCAAAATAAACGAGATCTTCCATGCTTAGAAAGGAGGAAAATTCCGAACGGCTCTCGTTTTTCTAGAATCATTTCGTCAGAACTCATGTTTGCCTTGAACAGTCTCGTAATACCGAAATTGAGGAGACTTGGAGAAATAAGGATTGTCATAAAAGATTAACTTACATCGTTAGGGACTCTACCCAATGCTCACTTTTCATAAACTCTCATGACAGCCCTTATTTTGCAGTATGTAAAAAGTTTAAAATGAAAGGAGAATGACCATGGAAAAGAAAGTACATTTTAAACTTCACAAAGTTAAAAAACATTGGGTAACTATTGCAGTGACAGGACTTGCTTTGGGATTGAGTTTTGCAGGATTCAGCTACGCTTTGGCTGAAGAACAACCTACACCTGTTAATGAAGCAACTGTTGAAGCCATCATCAAAGAAGGCGCTATTGACGTTGAGGCTCCAGCAAGTAATGAAGCCACAACTAAACCTGTAGAAAACACAGCTGCTACCGCTTCGAGCGAGGTTGCAACTGTGTCAGAAACACCAGTAGCTAGCTCTGAAGTGGCTTCAACAGAAACAGTCTCTGAAAAACCAAGCTCTGAAGTCACAAGCACAGCTAGTTCGGAAGCAGCTAGTTCAGAAACTACACATTACTGAGGTAAGTGCAACGACTAGTGAGAGTGTTACAACTGAGAATTCGTCACCAAACAACTAGTGATACTGATACCCCTAATTCTCAAGTTCCCTCTGCTGAAAATAATATCACTGGCGGTCACTACTACAGTGATAAACAGGGGAATTGGTACTATGAAGATGCTAATGGGAAAAACTTACTGGAGATCAAACGATTGATAACGTAAGAGTCTCCTTCTGGGAGGACGGAAAACAAATTAAAGGACCACAAATCGTAAATCACAAACTATACCGTTATTTTGATGATAATACTGGTCAACTACAAACCAAACGTTATCTAGAATATAAGGGAAACTGGTACTATGTTGACAAGGATGGTATTCCTCTCAAGGGGGAACAAACCATTGATAGGCAAGAAGTTTATTTTGATTATGACGGAACTCAAGTCAAAGGAGACTTTAGTGAAAAGTATTCTGGTAATCTTGATAAGATGCACTATTATGACCCTAACACCGGAGCTAGGGTTAGAAAAGAAGGTCTCGTTCAAGATAAAGAAGGAAGAACATTTTTTATCAATAATGACGGTTCTAAATATACAGGAACTCGTATGATTGATGGTAATCTTTATTATTTCGAAATCGACTCTGGTGTCATGCAAAAAGGAATCAGCATAGAGCTAGAAGATGGAAAGACTCTTCCAACTTCTAATAAATATGGAACACCCACAAACATTACACGTCGTTACTATTTTGACTCAGAAACCGGTCAGTTAGTCAAAAACAAACAATTAAAGAACATGATAAATGGTACTACTACGGTGATGATGGAAATGCTATTCGTCCTAAAGATGGGGAAACCCTTATTAATGGACAAATCGTCTATCTCTACTCAAACGGCCATCAAGCTAAAGGAGAGCTTGTTCTTGATAATGGGGTCCTCCGTTACTATGATCCTGATTCTGGAGCTCGTGTTGTAAATACAAGCCTAACGATCAATGGGGATGACTTATAACTTTGATGAAAATGGGATTGGTAAAGATGCTCCAAACCCTAACGGCTACTATAGCGATGAACAAGGTAACTGGTATTATAAGAATGCAAGCGGAGAAAACCTTATCGGTTCCCAAATCATTAAGGGACAAAGAGTATTCTTCCGGGATAATGGACAACAAGTCAAAGGGGCCTATTTAGATATATATAATGACCTTAAAGGTTACTACGATATCAATACAGGAAATCTCGTAACCAATCGTTACGTTGAAGTTAATGGTAATTGGTACTATGTTAATAAATACGGTAGCCCACTAAAAGGAGCCTACATTATTGATGGACAAGATGTTATGTTCGATCCCCATAATGGTAAACAGATTAAAGGAGGATTTGTAAGAGATCCGAAGTTTATCTCCAAATATTATTACATGCCTAAGTACTACTATGATAAAGACAATGGTTGCAAAGTAACCCATGCAGGCTTTGTTAATGAAAATGATTCAACCTACTACCTTGATGATAAAGGACAAATAGTTCTTGGACTTCAGGAAATTAATGGCGATTTCTATTACTTCCGTCCAGAAAATACGTATAAACAATATGACATTGGAGAAATGTTACGAGATCGTTTTATCTATGAAAATAATAAGGTCTATTATGTTGATCATAGTGGTAAAGTCTTGAAAAATCGCTTTTTCGAACGTAATGGAACTTGGTATTATTTTACAAAAGATGGTACAGCTGCAACAGGAGAAGTTGAAATTAATGGTCAAAAACTATACTTTGATAATCCTTGGGGTTTTCAGACCAAAGGAAGGGTTGCTCAAAACGGTAAATTCTATGACAAAGATTCTGGTGAACTAGTGACCAATACTTTTAAAGAAGTATTGACTTCCGTTGGTAGTACCATAAATGGCGAAATTTTATATGCAAAGGACTGGTATTACCTTGATAGGGAAGGCGACCACTAAAAGGACCTCAAACACTTGATTAATGTCAAAATGTACTTCTTCCCTAAATGGAGCACAGGTTAAGGGACGTTTTGCTCCTGATGGACACTACTATGATAAGGATACTGGTGCACTTGTAACAAACCGTTACGTCCATATCTATAACTGGAAATTTCAAGATAAATACGGTAATCCTGTCGATAACTTTTTTATCCAGTACCCACATAATTTTATTTTTGGTCTCAATGATAACACAATACCAGTAGACATTAGTCACTACCCACTTTCAAAGCAAAGACTTCGATTGTGAGGACTATTTCTACTACGTTGATGTCAATGGTGATAAAGTTACCGGTGAACAAACCATTGACAATGTCCCAGTCTACTTCCACAGTAACGGTAAACAAGCCAAAGGTGAACTAGTCACCGTTGATGGTAAAATCCACTACTACGATGCCAACTCAGGTGCCCGTTTGTCAAATATTGACATTACTATTAAAGGGCAAACCTATCACTTTGATGCGGATGGAAACGGAACACTCATTAGTTAATGAAGTTATAGAGACTCCTTCTCAATAACGACAGTTTAAAATGAAAGGAGAATTATCATGGAAAAGAAAGTACATTTTAAACTTCACAAAGTTAAAAAACATTGGGTAACTATTGCAGTGACAGGACTTGCTTTGGGATTGAGTTTTGCAGGACTCAGCTACGCTTCAGCTGAAGAACAACCTACACCTGTTAATGAAGCAACTGTTGAAGCCATCATCAAAGAAGGCGCTATTGACGTCGATGCTCCAGCAAGTAATGAAGCCACAACTAAACCTGTAGAAAACACAGCTGCTACCGCTTCGAGCGAGGCTGCCACAGTGTCAGAAACACCAGCACCTAGCTCTGAAGTTGCTTCAACAGAAACAGTCTCTGAAAAACCAAGCTCTGAAGTCACAAGTACAGCTAGTTCGGAAGTATCTAGTCCGGAAACTGCACATTCTGAGGTAAGTGCAACAAATACACCTACAAACAACGAAAACCTCATCATAAGTACTTCTCCTGATAAAACAACTTTAGATACCTCACAAAAAGATGGTGATTTCACCATCACTGTTGAAGCGGAAGGTATCACAAAAAAGACAGATAAAAGAGAGAGTTTCGTTTCAGATGCAAATGGGGTTACCTATTATGTAGATGCAAAAAGGGCAACTGGTTACTGGACCAAAAGAAATCAACGGTTTCCAATATTACTTTAACGATGACGGCACTATGGTAAAAGGTCAGCTTAGGAAAGTTGACGACAAACTCCACTTTTACGATGAAAACGATGGCAAGCTAGTAACAGACCGTTTTATTACATTCAAAGACAACCACTATATTCCAGAAGAAAACTATAGTAAAGTTGTTTACTTCAATGAACCTGCTTATATCGAACCAAACTATTATGTAATGCCTGGATTAGAACGTTACTATTTTGATAAAAATGGTAACACACTTAAGAAAGGTCGTCAGACGATTTTAGGTGATGACTATTACATCTATGACAATGGCCAAGTTGCTGTTCATAGACTAATGGAATTAGATCACAAACGCTACTACTTTGACGACAAAGGGGCCTTAGTCAAAAATAAACAATATCCTATCATCGAAAAGGGTCGTTGGAAGTCTATGCCATATGTATTTTATTCAGACAACGATGGGGTAGCACATTATCTCAATAAACAACTAAACATTGTGACTTATCCGTTCCCAACTTACTATACTCTTCCTTCAGAAAATAATAGAGACTATCCAAAAAATCAATTTATGATGGACTACGAAGGTCGTTGGTAATTCTTCACAAAGACGGATTTCCTGTCACTGGACCTAAGACTATTGATGGCTTTGAACTCTACTTCCATGAATCATCTCGCCCAGAAGGACATCAAGCTAAAGGTGAATTCATTAATATTGATAATAAAATCTACTACTTTGACAGAGACAATGGTCGTAAAGTCAAGGACACTTCCTTTGAGTTAAAAGGTATCCATTATATCGCAGATAAAGAGGGTAACATTACTATCCAAGGTGATTCTAGATTCCATAACCAATATGTCAGCGATGATAAAGGAAACTGGTATTACCACAACGCCGATGGCAATAAACTCATTGGCGAACAAACCATTGATAACGTCAAAGTTTTACTTTAAAGGACAGTGGAGTCCAAGTTTAAAGGGACACTTTCGCTCCGAATGGGACATTTTCTATGACAAGGATAGTGGTGAACTTGTTACCAATGCTTATGTAGAAGACAATGGAAACTGGTACTATGTCGATGAAATGGTCAAAAACTCATTGGAAACCAAATTGTTGATAGTTATCATGTTTGTTTTCACAGTGATGGTCGTCAACTAAAAGGTGAGGCTAGCTACTCAAATTCAGGTCTACCAAAACATTACTATGATTTGCATAATGGACAAATGGTTATCAACTCTCTTATTCAAATCGATGGTAAGACCTATAAAGCTGATAATGAAGGTAAACTCTCTGAAGTACCATATGCTTTAAACTATCGTAACCAAATTGTTACCGACGAATTTGAAAACAGCTATTATTATGACTACCAAGGAATGATGGTCAAAAATCAATATGTTACTATCTATCACCTAGAGAATGACTATCTTAACCCTAAAATTAGAAAAGTCACCTATTATGCAGGATATGACGGAAAATTCCTTCACGGTCCCCAAACAATAAATGGTGTTGCTACTTATTTCAATGCCTATGGTGAACAAATCAAAGACCAGTTCGCAGACGATGGTTACTATTATGATAAAGATACCGGTGCTCGTGTTAATTTAGGAGTCAACCAATCAGTTATGATAAATGGTAAATGGTATTATCTTGACCATAACGGAAAGCGATCTAAAGGTGAGTTTATTAAACAAGGAGGAAACAAATACTACTACGATAAAATTAATGGTGAGCGTGTCATTGGAACACTTTTTGAAGTGAACGATAAACTTTATATTTCAGATCAAGAAGGTGTCATTACTGAAAAGAAAGATGATATCAAAAAAAATGGACTGTTCTATGATGACTACCACAATATCCATTATATGAATGATAATGGTCATCTAGCTAGGAACTTATACGTTCCTTCTAACCACAATGGATTTAGCGACGATACAAAACCATTTTACTATTTTGGTTCCGAAGGAATAGCTTTAAAAGGGGAGCATACTATTAATGGTGAAACAGTATTCTTCGATGAAAATGGAGAGCAAGTAAAAGGAGGTTTCGCAAAAAACGGTAAATTTTACGATAAACATACAGGTAACTTAGCAAGAAATACTTTCAGAGAGCGTACTGTAAGAATCGCTCGTGAATGGCGTGCTAATGGTATCTCAACTACATTCCGCTACTACCTAGATAATAGTGGCTACAAGGTGTCAGGTTATCAGACTATTAACGGTGAGGACTACTACTTCTACCCTGATGGACCACAGTTAAAAGGGGATTTCGCACCAGATGGTAGATATCACGATAAAGACACTGGAGCTTTAGTCACAAAACGTTATGTTCAAATAAAACCATGGCATTTTATCACCGACCTAGGTAATGAGCCTATCGACCATAATTATGTTCAAGTATTTCAATTCGATAGATACCCTAGTTTAGCAGACACCTCAACTGGTGCAATTACTAGATATTTTGGTAAAAAATATTCTGATAGTTGGTACTACGTCGATGAAAATAGCCAAAAGGTTACTGGACATAAAACTATCGATAATGTAAAGGTTTACTTTGATAAAGATGGTAAACAAGCTAAAGGTATTGTTGCTGATGATGGTTATTACTATGACAAGAATACTGGTGAACTTGTTGACTTAGGACGTGACAAATTCGTTGACATTGACGGTTATCGTTACTATGTTGGTAGTGATGGTAAATGTTATAAGGGTGAACAAAGGATTGGAGATGATTACTACTATTTTCACAATGATGGTAGACTAGGCTACGACGAATTGCGAACAATTTGGGCGGGAAATGACTACTTCTACCATTATTATTACCCAAAAACTGGAAAACGTGCTAAAAATGTTGACATTACTTTTAATCACTCAATTCGTTACAAGGTGAAAGCTGAGGTTGTTCATTTCGATGAAAACGGTGATGGAAGGGTTATAAATATATTTACGAATGATATTTATTTCACACATCTAATTCCAATTTATCTTTCAATGAAAGGAGAATTATCATGGAAAAGAAAGTACATTTTAAACTTCACAAAGTTAAAAAACATTGGGTAACTATTGCAGTGACAGGACTTGCTTTGGGATTGAGTTTTGCAGGACTCAGCTACGCTTCAGCTGAAGAACAACCTACACCTGTTAATGAAGCAACTGTTGAAGCCATCATCAAAGAAGGCGCTGTTGACGTCGATGCTCCAGCGACTAGTGAAGCCACAGCTAAACCTGCAGAAAACACAGCTGCTACCGCTTCTAGCGAAGCTGCCACAGTGTCAGAAACACCAGTAGCTGCCTCAGAAATTGCTTCAACAGAAACAGTCTCTGAAAAACCAAGCTCTGAAGTCACAAGCACAGCTAGTTCGGAAGGAGCTAGTTCTGAAACTGCACATTCCGAGGTAAGTACAACGACTAGTGAGAGTGTTACAGCTGAGAATGTGTCATCTGTTGGTGATATCCCAAACGAAAATACCACGAGAGGAACTGACCGTTCTGCCTTTACTGAAAAAAGAAATGGATTTGTCACCGAACAAGAAGAACGCATCGAAACAGTTAACTATGTAGGTAGTCTTATTACCTTAAGACATCCTTATTACGTTACTTATTACTACGATAATAACGGTAATAAGCTTATGGGATGGCAAGATATTAATGGAGAACGCTATTATTTCAAAAAAGAGCGAGAACATCCTGGTTTTCGAAACCATTGATGGAAAACTCTATTACTTTACAGATAGTGCACGTATGCTCCATGATGAATTTGTTGAAGAAAATGGTCAAACTTACTATCTAGGTAGCGATGGTGTGCGAGTTTCTGGCTTACAAGATATCAAAGGACAAACCTATTACTTTAATCCTGATAGAAACGACCAACTTAGCTACGGATTGAACGTGGTTGGTGACAAACTCTATCTTTTTTGGAGATGCTGGCAAAGACAATGCGGGACAATTAGTCAAAGACACACATCTCAACAACGGTGATTTCCAACTCAATATTGATCCTAATGGTATCGTTACAGTGGCAAATAACCATCCAGCTTTTCTACAAGATAATTCTGGGCATTGGTATTATATGAATACAGATGGAAAGCTAGTTACTGGACCACAAACTATTGACGGCTTAACCTATTACTTTGACTCAGATGGTAGACAGGTCAAGGGTGAACGCCGTAAGGTCAATGGTAAATCCTATTTTTACGACCCAGATAACGGCGCCCTTGTGACGAACCGCCATCGTCACCTTCAAAAGCTGGACGATTTATTCCTGAAGAAAACTATGCTAAAGAAATAAGATTTGACGAAGCTCCTTATGCAAATTATGATAACAATGAACATCCTGAACTCGAACGGTATTATTTAGGTGCCGATGGCCTACCAGTCACAGGATGGCAAACCATCAATGGTAATAGGTACTTTTTCCAAGATGATGGAAACATGGTCGTGCACAGATTTTTCAATAACTATTACTTCTACAATGATGGAACTATTGCTAGAAATAGACGATTGAATATTCCTACGCACTATATTATGAGAGAATTTCCAAATATCTATGAATTTGATAATGATGGGGTTGGTAAATTCATTTCTAGTGATTTTAAGGATCTTCACCCTAAGACTACTGCTTATTTTGTCCAAGATAAAGATGGATACTGGCGTTACTATAATGAATATGGATTTCCTGTCGTTGGACCTGCAACTATTGATGGCTACGACATGTATTTCCATTTAGGAACTCATAGACAAGCTAAGGGAGAGCTCGTTTGATATCGATGGAAGGGTTTACTATTTTTGATAAAGATAACGGTCGAAAAGTCAAAGATACAACTTTTTGATTTCGATGGTGAGACCTATGTGGCAGACCAATCTGGTGTCCTCAGCATTAAAAGTCAATCAACTGAACGAAACCGCTATATCAGTGATTCCGAAGGTAACTGGTACTATGTCAATGACAAGGGTTACCTCCTCCTTGGTGCCCACACCATTGATAACGTCAACGTTTATTTCGGCACCAATGGTGTCCAATACAAAGGCCATTTGCTCCTGATAATCACTATTACGATAAAGATAACGGTGCTTTAGTAACAGATAGATTGGTTGAGGATGGCGGCAAAGAGTTTTATGTTGATGAAAAAGGAAAGAAGTTTAACGGTACTAAATATTTGGACGGAATTCAGTACTACTTTAGCTACGGTGAAAAAGTGAAAGGTGAGTTTGATTATCCTATCCGTGGTAATCGTTATTATGACAAAGAGACTGGTGCCCTTGTAACTGGAAAATACTTCGAACATAAGAATAACTGGTATTATGCAAATAGTAAGGGAAATATTCTGACTGGTAGAAGAGTCATCGATGGCAAGCATGTCTACTTCTACGATGATGATTATGGACAATATAAGGGTATACAAGCTAAAGATAAACTCATCATTTTAGATGGTAAGACTTATTACTACCTTCCTGGATCTGGTAATCGTGCTGAAAATGTAACCTTGACAATCAATCACGTTACTTATTACTTTGATAATGACGGGGTTGGCCATATCCTTCGATAGTCATTTACAAGTGACTATGGATTTCAATTACTAAACACAAAAGGAAGTCGACCAACTATCAACTTCCTTTTTCATATCATCAATCACAATCATACAAATAGAACTCGAATATCAACAATTCTTAAACAATTACGATTATCTTGTAAAAAAACTTGTTTGTCATAAAAAAAGTATTATAATAAAGATAAGTGAGCATGTAAGCGTTTTACTAAAAAACGTTAAAAGTGTACTACAGGGGATTAGGATTAGGAACTTGGCTTTAGACTTCTAACGTCAAAATAATTTTTTATGCATGAAAACTGGTCCTTAGGCACTTTGGCATGATAATCTAAGGCTCTTTTCATACACACATCTGTCTATAATATAAAACTAGAGCTTTAGAGAGAATGCTTCAAACTAACAGCTCTAGTTTTTTGTATTTGAAGACATGTGCATAGGCTGGATTCAATAATAAAACGAAAGGAGAGAAATAAAAGTATTAGGATAAATAAGTAAGATCACCTGTTTCTAGATATAAATTATACAGCATAAGCATATTCTCCTTGCACACATTTGACGTGCTCGCCTATAAAATCGTCTTATGGCCATACCCTGAGAGATTTAGATATGGGGCTCAGTCGTTTTAACAGATCTTCTCACTTTTAACATTTTTCTGACGGCCTAGCTCCTTTATGTTACACACCTAAACATCGGTGTTCATTTTTGAAGGGAGTCTATTATGAATACTGAAATGAATTATCATTGGCAAATGTCCAAGAAACACGTCGTAGCACTTTCCTGCGCAACTGCTCTAGCTACTTTTACTTTAGTCGCACGCCCTACATTTGCGGATGAAGTAAAAATACCCGAAGCTACAGGTCAACCAACTGAGATTCTTGCACCTGCACAAGAGACTGTAGTAACTAATGTAGAGGTCAAAGCACCTACTACAAATCCTATCTCAACTAATACTGAGCTACCTACTAGTACAAGTACGGTTCTTAGTGAAGCTCCTAGCAGTGAAGTCGCATCATCTGAATTAGCAAGCGAATCACCAGTAGAAATCACTTCTGAACAAGAAATTATCAATCAAGATAATCAGGCAAATAAAGCTACACCAATTAAAACGGCAACTTCAGAAGCCTCTACTACAAAAACTTCGGTAGAAAAAGTCAATGAACCTATTCCTGTCGAAGAAACAAAAACACCTACAAAAAACAGTGTACAACCTGCCCCAATCGATGAAAATGAAAAGCCAGTCACACCTTCTGTAACACTTGAAAATGCACCTCATATTTCTGGTGGACATTATTATAGTGATGATAATGGTAACTGGTATTACAAGGATGCAAACGGCAAAAATCTTGTCGGTCTGAACTATGTGGATAATGTTCCTGTTTACTTTAGCCAAGACGGTATTCAAATCAAAGGTGGTTTTGCAGAGGATGGCCGATACTATGACAAAGATTCTGGTGCTCTTGTAACCAAGACCTTTAAAGAACTCTTAACTTATATTGGTCGTGATGATATCAACGGTCAAAACATTTATACTACTGATTGGTACTACCTTGATGCCGACGGACGGCCACTTAAAGGTCCTCAAAATCTTGGTGGTACAAACATGTACTTCTTCCCTAATGGGGCACAAGTTAAGGGACGTTTCGCACCTGACGGACATTACTATGATAAGGACTCTGGTGCGCTTGTAACTAACAGCTTTGTCCATGTCTACAACTGGAATTTCCAAAATCAAGACGGAAATCGTGTGAATCACTTTGTCATCACCATTCCTAATAATTCAGTCGTTGGACCTAACGGTGAAAACCAATTTTTGGATATGAGTCATTACCCACTTTCTAGCAATGATTTGAATCGCGAAGATTTCTACTATTACGTAGATGACAAGGGGGATAAACTGACAGGACCTCAAACCCTAAACGGCATCCATGTCTACTTCGACCAAAATGGTAGACAACTTAGAGGTGAGTTTGAATTTGACGAAGATGGTACCGTTCATTACTACGATGCGAAAAACGGTGCACGCGCTGAAAATACCATTGTTAGAACAAATACTGGTGCCTTCAAATTCGATGCAAACGGTAATGGACATTTGATGAAACCTGGCGAAGAAATAGATACCCCCGTCACTCCTACACCTACTGTCTCCCTAGACAAGGCACCACGAGTTTTTGGTGGTCACTATTATAGTGATAACGAAGGCAATTGGTACTACAAGGATGCAAACGGTAAAAACCTACATCGGTCTCAACTTCGTTGACAACATTCCAGTCTACTTTGACAAGGATGGCAAACAAGTCAAAGGACGTTTTGCAGAGGATGGTCGCTATTACGATAAAAACCTCTGGTGCACTTGTTACAAAACGCTATCTTGAAACTGAAGATGGCAACTGGGTTTACGTCAATGATAAAGGTGATAAACTCAAGGGAGAACAAACTATCGATGGTATTAAAGTCTACTTTGATGTTTCACTGGTACACAATGTCAGGGACATTTTGCACCAAATGGTAAATACTATGACAAAGATTCTGGTGCTCTTGTAACCAAGACCTTTAAAGAACTCTTAACTTATATTGGTCGTGATGACATCAACAATCAAAATGTCTATACTACTGCTTGGTACTATCTCGATGCTGATGGTAAGCCTTTAACAGGACCTCAAACCTTTGGAAATAGTCGCTTTTACTTCCTTCCTAATGGGGCACAAGTCAAGGGACGCTTCGCACCTGATGGACACTATTATGATAAAGACTCTGGCGCTCTCGTCACTGATAGCTTTGTTCATGTCTACAATTGGAATTACAGAAATCTCGATGGTGACCGCATCTTCCACTTTACTATTACCATTCCTGGAAATGATATCGTAGGTCAAGATGGACAGTACCCAAGAGAAAGTAAAGATTTAGATCGTGAAGATTTCTACTACTATGTTGATGCTAAAGGGGATAAACTGACAGGACCTCAAACCCTAAACGGCATCCATGTCTACTTCGACCAAAATGGTAGACAACTTAGAGGTGAATTCAAATTTGACGATGACGGAACTGTCCACTATTACGATGCTAAGAATGGGGCACGCGCTGAAAATACCATTGTTAGAACAAACACTGGTGCCTTCAAATTCGATGCTGACGGTAATGGACATTTGATGGGACCTGGTGAAGTTTAGGAATATAATTCAAATAACAACTATTGATATCGCATAATTACTTTGATTTAGTAATCATTAAAAAGGAAGTCGACCAACTGTCAACTTTCCATTTTTTATATCACAAGTAAACTTTTTCTTCTACTTTAAGAAAACTTTAGGCTTTGCTTTATATACTAAAACCATCCTAAAACTTTTCTTTTTCATAATCTCCTAAATCCAGGGCTTAGGTCCTGGATTTTTTTGTGCGGTCAAGAAATAAACGATGTCATAGGTTTTGAGCTATTTCTTATATTCTTTTGCCTGATGGATCATCTCTAGGAAATAAGCATGCACCCTTGTATCACCCGTTAATTCTGGATGAAAAGAGGTCACTAACATCTGCTTTTCTCTAGCTGCCACGATAGCCCCATTGACTTGTGCTAGAATCTCCACTTCTGGTCCAACAGCTTCAATAATTGGCCCACGAATAAAGACCATTGGGATCTCCCCTATTCCCTTAAATTCAGCATCTGTGACAAAACTGCCCAATTGGCGACCATAGGCATTTCTGGCTACATTGATGTCCATGCTTGCCAAATGTTTTGTTTGGTCCCCCACTATGGTTTTGGCTAACAAAATCAAACCTGCACAGGTTCCAAATACAGGTAGTCCCGCATCAATTTTCGTCTTAATTGGCTCAAAAAATGTCTAAATCATGCAAAAGTTTTCCCATGACTGTCGACTCTCCCCCTGGTAGAATGAGCCCGTCCAAATCAGCGTGAGCTTCCCAATCCTGTCGATTTCTGATTTGAACCGTTTCAACCCCAAGTGCTTTCAAGACCTGCTCATGTTCTGCAAAATGCACCTTGCAAAGCCAGTATTCCAATTTTTGTCATCTATTTTCCTCGCTCTGCCATTAAGATTTCAATTTCATCCTTGTTGATACCAACCATGGCTTCCCCCAAATCTTCTGACACTTGCGCCAAAATATCTGGACGATTATAGTTAGTCACTGCTTTGACGATGGCCTCCGCACGATTTTTTCGGATCTCCTGACTTGAAAATCCCTGAACCACAAAGACACCTTCAGCCCCCAGCTGCATCATAAGGGCAGCATCCGCTGGCGTCGCTACACCACCTGCCGCAAAATTGACAACTGGCAACTTGCCATGTTCGTGGACATAACGGACCAAATCAATTGGAACCTGCAAGTCTTTAGCAGTAATATAGAGTTCATCTTCTCTTAGATTTTGAATACGGCGAATCTCTTGATTCATGAGTCGCAAGTGGTGAACAGCCTGAACAATATCACCAGTCCCAGGTTCACCCTTGGTACGAATCATTGATGCCCCTTCAGAGATACGGCGAAGAGCCTCACCGAGGTCCTTGGCTCCACAGACGAAAGGCACATCAAATTTGGTTTTGTCCACATGAATAAGATCATCGGCTGGTGTCAATACCTCGCTCTCGTCGATATAATCAATCTCAATTGCCTGCAAAATCTGTGCTTCCACGAAATGACCAATACGCACCTTAGCCATCACTGGAATACTAACAGCGTCCTGAATTTCCTTAATCATCTTAGGATCACTCATACGTGACACACCACCCACTGCACGGATATCGGCCGGAATGCGTTCCAAGGCCATGACTGCAGCCGCTCCTGCCGCTTCAGCAATACGTGCCTGCTCAGGATTTTGAACGTCCATGATGACGCCCCCCTTAAGCATCTGTGCCAAATTTTTATTTAAGTCGTAACGATTTGTCATTGTAATCACCTCTCATGTTTTTATGCCCTTTATTTTACACAGGATGATTTTTGAAAAAAAGACTCTATTTCCCAAACTGTATGGGGACAATTACCATTTCAAGCATATCTATAGACGAAAAAATAAATAAATTAGGAAAACTCTTTTATAGGCTATAACTATCACGAATATAAGAATCTTTTTATAAAATCATGGCGTTTTTGTAT
>OIEK01000214.1_pt1 | contig 15335 bp, 17 predicted proteins | sample 1581821 | NCBI WGS metagenome assembly OIEK01 (sample SAMN03281017, study PRJEB24777) | human gut metagenome | isolation source: fecal sample PR221 from 1 month old male Chinese infant, caesarean... | reverse complement strand
ATCTTAAAACCAGAAACTTGGCAGGCAATTGTTGCTAAATTTACAGGAAAATAAAAGGGAGTGGGAAGTAATCCCGCTCCTTTAGTCATGACATTCATATAAAAGAAAGAGAACAATGGCAAAAAGAAAGACATCTTTAACAAATAAACAGAAACGTCAGCTAGTCTCGTTACTAATAGCGGTTTTGATTGCAGTTTTAGGTTACATTGGAACGAGTAATAAGCTCTCACCTAACAATCCAATCAAGCAGGTAGCTAGTCTAGTCTCGGGAAAATCCAATAACTCCGTCAAATCAAACGGCTCAACAAGTGGTCAGTCTACGCCACAAGAGCAGCTTGCTGAGACGGTGATGACCAGCTCCGTCAAGAGTCAACTAGGAAACGCCATAGAATGGAATGGGGCTGGTGCCTATATTGTTAATGGTAATAAAACCAATCTTAATGCTAAGGTATCTAGCCAACCCTACGCTAATAACCAAGTTAAAACGGTTCAAGGACAAACGGTTCCTACAGTTGCGAATGCCTTGTTAAGTAAAGCGACCAGACAGTACAAAAATCGTCAAGAAACAGGGAATGGCTCAACATCTTGGACACCAGCTGGATGGCATCAAGTTCACAATCTTTCGGGAGAGTATAGCCATGCTGTAGACCGAGGTCATTTGTTGGGCTATGCACTTGTAGGTGGTCTTAAAGGATTTGATGCCTCGACTTCAAATCCAGAAAATATTGCCGTTCAAACTGCTTGGGCTAACCAAGCTAATAGCGAAACTTCCACGGGCCAAAACTATTATGAAAGTCTGGTACGAAAAGCTCAGGATAAAAACAAACGTGTCCGTTATCGCGTTACACTCATTTATGAAGGAGATAACCTGATTCCATCAGGATCACATCTTGAAGCCAAGTCAGCAGATGGCTCGCTTGAGTTCAATGTCTTCGTTCCAAATGTCCAACAGGGAATTACCCTAGATTATTATTCAGGCAAAGTAACGGTGAATTAACGAAACAAACGACTCCGATTGGAGTCGTTTTTAGTATCCAGAAAAACAAAAACCCACCGGCAGGTGAGTTTTTGTTTTATTCACTAGCTTGCTCCCATTGTTTAGAGAGGTAGCGAGAGTAGCTAGAAATAGCAAAGTTAACCACGAAATAAGCTAAAGCCACAATACCGTATAAGGTAAAGATTTGACTAGGTTCGTAGTAACCACCCATCAAAATCTGACTCTTACCAAACAATTCTTGTAAGGCGATAACAGAGTAAAGGAAAGAAGTATCCTTGATAACTGTTACGAATTGAGAAATGATAGATGGCAACATCTTACGAATAGCTTGTGGGAAGATGATGTAAATAAAGATTTGTTTGTTGTTAAATCCTTGAGACAAACCGGCTTCCGTTTGACCTTGGTCGATAGAGTTCAGTCCCCCACGAATGATTTCCGCCAAGGCAGCAGAGGTAAAGACCGTGAAAGAGGTAATCCCTGCCGCAGTTGACTTGAGTTGGAAGACCAAGAAGATGATGAAAATCCAAAGCAAGTTAGGAACGTTACGGACGAACTCAACGTAGATAGAAGCAATCCAACGAAGGATAGGATTCTTTCCGTTACGCATCACCGCCAGAATAGTTCCGAACAGGGTAGATAGCACGATGATGAAGAAAGACAAGTAAAGAGTCGTCCACATCCCTTGTGCCAAGAATTTAAGGTTAGTAGCTGATAAAACTTCTGACATAGTGGACCTCCTTAGTAAGCTTTCTTATTCTCTTCTTCTTTACGACGTGCCCAAGTAGCAAGAGGGAAACACATGATAAAGTAGAGGAAGGCAGCCCCAGCAAAGGCCGGTACATAGTTAGTGGTATCATAAGCCCAAGCCTTAGCCGTGAACATGATATCGGCCCCAGAAATGATGGCAACTGTAGAAGTATTCTTAATCAAGTTAACCACTTGGTTGGTCAATGGTGGCAAGATAGTACGGACTGCTTGAGGCAAGATGATGATACGCATGGTATCAGCGTAGGTGAATCCTTGAGACAAAGCCGCTTCGGTTTGACCTTTAGGAACTGCCTCGATACCTGTACGAATAATTTCAGAGATATAGGCTCCTGTGTAGACACCCACACAAAGGATAGCTGTCAATGAAATTGGAATCATGACATGACCATCAGTCAAGATTGAAATCCCATAGAAGACAACCACGAATTGCACAAGCAAGGGTGTGTTCTGGAAGATTTCGACATAAACACGTGAAATGCCACGAAGGACCTTGTTGTGAGTCGAACTCATAGCTCCAAAGATAAGCCCAAGAAGAAGGGCAACAATCAAGGCACCAATTGAAATACCAAGGGTGTAAAAGAATCCTTTGGCAAATTGCCCAAAGTTAGCGAAGAAAGCAGCCCAACGTTCAAGAGCGAAAGGACTAGCCGTTTCAGTTAAAAGATACATAAATTCAGGACTCCTTTCTATTTATCTTCAGCCTTAGCTGGTTTCAAGTGATACTTATCGTAGAGTTTTTGAAGGCTACCATCATTTTTCCATTTAGCAATCAAATTGTTGGTATAATCAATCAACTCTTGGTTAGACTTGCTTGAGGCGATACCGTACTCTTGTGTTTTGAAACCCTTCTTTTGAAGGTTTTAGTTTTCTTACTTTCATATCCAGAGAGGATAGATTTATCAACTGAGAAAGCATACTACACGGTGAGCGTAAAAGAGAAACAGCCAATTTCTGGGAAAGATCCTAGTTGGACATAGTTGAACTTAAGGTTATTAGCTGAAGCGTATTCTTGCAAAGCAGCCTTAGTTGACGCCCCTTGAGAAACACCGATAGTCTTACCATTCAAATCTGAGATTTTGTTAATACCTGAATCCTTAAGAACCAAGAAACCGATTTGGTCATAGTAGTAAGGAGTTGAGATAGCGTAAGAAGCCTTACGTTCATCATTGATGGTATAAGTAGCGATAAGCAAGTCGATAGTTCCGTTATCCATAAGTGGCTCACGGGTTTGCGTAGTTACTGGGATATAATTCACTTTAACTTTTAACTCATCAGCAATCTTCTTAGCAAGATCAACTTCCATACCTTCGTAGGTATTAGTCTTAGCAGAATAGTAACCAAAGTTAGGAACGTCTTGCTTCACACCGACATTGAGTGTCCCTCGCTTAACAATCTTTTGGACTGCTTTACTATCAAGAAGTCTTACTAGTGTCTTCCGCCTTAGTCTTGTGACTCGTGATTAAGAAAAATAGTGAGAATTGCCAAGCTTGCAACAGTTAGGTAACGTAAGATTTTTTTGAAAATCATAGGCAACCTCCTTAGGCATCCACTTGGACATTATCAGAGTTGTGGTCGATAATCTTAGAAAGGAATTGAACTGCACGAGGTTCAGTTGGATTGTCGAAGAAACCATCCACATCCGTAGTGTCTACAAGAACCTGACCTTCAGCCATGAAAATGATACGGTCAGCCACACTGCGAGCAAAGCCCATTTCGTGGGTTACGACAACCATGTTCATGCCACCTTTGGCAAGGTTTTGCATAACCGCAAGCACGTCACCAATAGTCTCTGGGTCAAGGGCTGACGTTGGTTCGTCAAAGAGCAAGAGCTCAGGATTCATGGCAAGACCACGGGCAATAGCGATACGTTGTTTTTGCCCACCAGAAAGCATACCAGGGTATGAATCCTTCTTGTCCCACATGTTAACGTAGCGAAGGAATTTTTCAGCAGTCTTTTCAGCCTCTGCCTTACTGATTCCAAGAACCTTGATAGGTGCCAAGGTAACATTTTCAAGAACGGTTTTGTGCGGGTAGAGGTTAAAGTGTTGGAATACCATACCCGCTTCCTTACGAAGCTCAACCAAGTCTTTGGCAGAAGCTTCCGTCACATTATGTCCGTTAACGATAAGCGTACCGTTATCGATGGATTCCAAGGCATTGATTGTACGGATAAGGGTAGATTTCCCAGACCCAGAAGGTCCCAAGAGAACCACAACTTGTCCTTTTTCAATTTCTAGATTGATGTCACGAAGTGCATGATAATCTCCGTAATATTTATTGACATTTTTAAATTCAATAAGTGCCATAAGAGCCTCCTAAAATTTTACATTAATATATGTAACAACAAGAGTGTATTTTACTATAGATATAGGAAAATGTCAAAAATGTTTGAAAATTCAATCATAATGTTCGCCTTTAACCGATACACATTGCAAAGGTATCTCAAAAAAGAAGGAAAGCTTGTATATCAGCTCAATATCTATAGTAGAAACTTGGTCCTTAACCTATTTTTTGGTATAATATGTTTGATACGTAAAGTTTTCTACTTTACAAAATTGAATGACTTAAGAAAACCGATGAGGTGTTTATATGAAAAAAATTCTAGTAGTTGATGATGAAAGACCAATCTCGGATATCATCAAGTTTAATCTGACTAAAGAGGGTTATGAAGTTGTTACGGCTTTTGATGGTCGGGAAGCTTTAGAGCAGTTTGAAGCTGAAAAGCCAGACTTGGTCATCCTAGACTTGATGTTGCCTGAACTAGATGGCTTAGAAGTTGCTAAGGAAATTCGAAAGACAAGTCACACACCAATTATCATGCTTTCCGCTAAGGATAGCGAGTTCGATAAGGTTATCGGGCTAGAAATTGGGGCGGACGACTATGTGACAAAACCATTTTCTAATCGTGAATTGTTGGCACGTATCAAAGCTCACTTGCGTCGTACAGAGACTATTGAAACAGCAGCAGAAGAAAGCTCTAACTCTGGTAAGCAGGAGATTTCAATTGGTGAGTTGATTATTGTTCCAGATGCGTTTGTTGCTAAAAAACGTGGAAATGAAGTTGAGCTCACACACCGTGAATTTGAGTTGCTTTTCCATTTGGCAACTCATATGGGACAAGTGATGACGCGTGAGCATTTACTTGAAACTGTTTGGGGTTATGACTATTTTGGTGATGTTCGTACGGTTGACGTAACCATTCGTCGTCTCCGTGAAAAAATTTGAAGATACACCTAGTCGTCCTGAATATATTTTGACGCGTCGTGGTGTTGGTTATTATATGAAGAATTATGACTAGTATTGGCTTAAACATCACAAGCTTTGAACTAGCCTTACTCTTTACGCTCCTCTTTGTGGCTTTCTACTTTATTTTTCTTGCATATCGTGATTATCGACGAGTCAAAAATATTCGAAAGTTGACCAAGAGGGTCAAGTCCTTAATGGCAGGTAACTATAACGAGGAGTTACGCTTAAAGGGTGATCCAGAGCTTTTAGAGCTAGCTGACAGCTTGAATGATTTATCGGATGTCTTTCGTTTGACGCATGAAAATCTAGCCCAGGAAAAAAACCGCTTATCATCAGTCCTTTCTTACATGAGTGATGGGGTTATTGCGACAAATCGTCGTGGTCAAATTACCATGATTAATAGCACAGCTCAGCGTTTGTTGAATCTAGATTATGAAACAGCGACACAGATGTCCATTTTAGATTTATTAGATGGCGAAAATCCCTATACTTATAGTGAATTGCTGTCTAAGACTCCTGAAATTCATTTGTCACGTCGAGATGCCAATGATGAGTTTGTGACCTTACGTGTTAACTTTGCCCTTATTCGTAAAGAATCAGGTTTTATCTCAGGTCTGGTTGCCGTTCTTCACGATGCCACTGAGCAGGAAAAAGAAGAGCGGGAACGCCGACTCTTCGTCTCAAACGTTAGTCATGAGTTGCGCACACCTTTGACTTCTGTAAAATCCTATCTGGAGGCACTTGATGATGGTGCTCTCGACGAAGAGATTGCTCCTAACTTTATCAAAGTTTCTTTGGATGAGACCAATCGTATGATGCGAATGATTTCTGACCTCTTGGCACTATCACGTATTGACAATAAGAGTACCCAACTTGACGTTGAGATGACAATTCACGGCATTCATGACCTATATCTTGAATCGCTTTTGATCAGATTAAAAAGTCAAGAAACCAATACAGGTAAAACTTACGAAATCATTCGCGATTATCCGGTAAACTCAATTTGGGTGGAGATTGATACAGATAAGATGACCCAGGTCGTGGATAATATTCTTAATAATGCTATCAAGTATTCGCCTGATGGTGGTAAGATTACAGTGTCTATGAAGACAACTGATTCACAGTTGATCGTTTCTATTTCTGACCAAGGTTTGGGTATTCCTAAGAAAGATTTGCCTCTGATTTTCGACCGTTTTTACCGTGTTGATAAGGCTAGAAGTCGTGCCCAAGGTGGAACTGGTCTAGGCTTGTCCATTGCAAAAGAGATTATTAAACAACATAAGGGCTTTATTTGGGCTAAGAGTGAGTATGGTAAGGGTTCAACTTTTACAATTGTGCTTCCATATGACAAGGATGCCATGATGGTTGATGAATGGGAGATGTAGTAAAAATTGACCTCAGATTTAGGGTTTAAAGTATAGTATTTTGGCTTCAGGGTCAACTGGTAATTCCTTTTACTTGGAAACTCCAGAGAAGAAGATTCTTGTAGATGCTGGTTTGTCTGGTAAGAAAATCACAAGTTTGCTAGCTGAGATTGATCGTGATCCGAGTGATTTGGATGCAATCTTAGTAACGCATGAACACAAGGATCACATCCATGGTGTAGGCGTTTTAGCTCGTAAATATGGCATGGATATATACGCCAACGAGAAAACCTGGCAAATTATGGATAGTAAAAAATATGCTTGGTAAGATTGATAATAGCCAGAAACATGTTTTTTCTCGTGATAAGCTTCTGACCTTTTGGAGACATTGATATTGAGTCTTTTGGAGTTAGTCACGATGCTATTGATCCACAGTTCTATCGCTTTATGAAAGATGGAAAGAGTTTTGTCATGTTGACGGATACGGGTTATGTTTCTGATCGTATGGCAGGTATTATTGAAAATGCCGATGGCTATCTGATTGAGTCCAATCATGATGTTGAAATCCTTAGAGCAGGTTCATATCCTTGGTCAACCAAGCAACGTATCCTCTCTGATCAAGGTCACTTGTGTAATGAAGATGGAGCGGATGCTATGATTCGTACCATTGGTAATAAAACTAAAAAAATCTACTTGGGTCACCTTTCCAAAGAAAATAATATCAAGGAGTTGGCCCACATGACGATGGAAAATCAGTTGGCACGTGCTGACTTTGGTGTTGGAACTGACTTTAAAGTTTATGATACCTCACCAGACACAGCGACTCCACTGACAGATATTTAAAAATAGCAGAAGAGCTGCACTAATACGTTTAGTGCAGCTTTTTAAAAGGAATGTATTTATGAAAGTAATTTATCTCTCGTTAGGCTTTGTCTCGCTCGGTTTGGGAATTCTTGGGATTCCTCTTCCTATCTTACCCACAACACCTTTTCTACTTTTAGCCATTGCTTGCTTTGCTAGAAGTTCCAAACGTTTTGAGAAATGGTTATACCATACTAAGTTATATCAAAGATATGTAGCTGATTTTCGAGAAACCAAATCAATTGCCAAAGAACGAAAGAAAAAGATTATCATCCAAATCTATGTTTTGATGGGGATTTCAATCATTTTTTGCACCTATCCTTTGGGTGAAAATCGGACTCTTTTGCCTGACGGTCTTCATCACTTATTATCTCTTTAAGGTTATTCCTGATAAAGACTAAGCTATCATCAAAAAATGAGACTTCCAAGATGGAGTCTCATTTTATATATTATTAATGTTTGCTACGTAATTTCTTACGGAGTTTATAGGCAAAATTGGCTGGTCCGTATAGAGGGCTAACCGGAAGGTTAAATTCCCCAATGAATTGTTCAATACGTGGGTTAAATTTGGACTTGAAATTATACAAACCACCATCTAGTGAATTTTCAATTCCCCCCATGTTTTGCCATTCGGCACCACGCTCAAAAGCATGATTAGCTGTTTCATACCATGTCAGGATAGCTGGTTGATAACGACGGTAGTCTTCATCCATTCCTGCATAGATATTCTCAGACGTCTTGCCAAATTCGAGAACGAGTGTACCAGAGAGTGGGACCGTCTTATTTCCAGCATCAACTTTTTCTTGAAGAAAGTCAATTTCCTCTTTAAGTCTCTTGTGCTCTTGTTTATTGTTCTCGATTTTTCCTGGTTTAGTTTTTTCAGTGAACTTAGCTGCATCAGCAATGTTCTTTTCGAGTTGCTTATTGAGGTCTTTGAGACGAGCTGGTAAATCAAGAGTTGAGAGTGTAATGTAAGAAGATTCTGGGTAGGTAGTCAACAACTTTTCATAATAATCAATGCCACGAAGGTGGATGTTCTTACGGGCCTCAGTCTTCTTCATCAAAGATGCGAATTGTTCAAGAAGTTCAGTACCACCAAATTGGACTGAAATCCCCTTGTTTCGAGCAGTACGAACAGCCTGCTTGGTACTCTTAGAGAGTTGTTCCTCAGTGAAATCTTCCTTATGGATATTAGCCTGGAAGCGTGGTTGAATATTTTCAGCCATATCTTCAGTGAGGCCAGTCCATTCAACGCCAAGGGACTGGATATTTTTAGCAATAGCTAGTGTTTCTTCACGAATTTCAGCTTCTTGTGAAATCAAGTTTTTAGTCACAAAGAGGCTTGGATCAAATTTAACAAAGAGGGCACGCTTTGTTTTAGCATATTTTTAAGCGAAGCCATAACAAAGGCGAGCAACTCTTTATCTTGATAGTGCCATAATAGGTCCACGAGGGATATAAATCATAGAAAAGCCAAGAGGAAGTGGCTGAATAAGGACACTAGCGACAGCAACGAGATTACCATCTTGATAGAAACCTAGGCGGTCATTTCCCCAACTATCCTTGATTTTAGCCCATGAACTACTCTGTAATAAATTCGTTTGAGGACTATCTATAACAAAGCGGTCATGCTCAGAAGTACTGAGTCCAGTTTTATAGGTATACATATTATTCTAGAACCCACTTTCTAATAGCGTAAGCGACACCAGATTCATCATTTGATTTTGTGATGTGTTTCGCAATTTTCTTCAATTCAGGATTACCATTTTCCATAACAACAGGAGAGCCAACGACTTCAAGCATAGCACGGTCATTTTCTTCATCACCAATAGCCATAGTTTCTTCTTTAGAAAGACCGAGTTTCTCAGCAAGATGGGTTACAGCAATCCCTTTGTTGGCTGTTTTCTTAAGAATTTCTAGGTAAAATGGTGTTGATTTTACAATGGTAAAGCGGTCATAAAATTCCTGTGGAAGTTTAGCAATAGCTGCATCAAGAATTTCAGGTTCATCGATATACATGGCCTTAACAAATTCCTTGTCAGCTACCTCTTCAGGTGTACGATAGTAAATCGGCATATGAACAAGTGTAGACTCATGAACCGTGTAGCGTCCAATGTTGCGATTACTTGTGTAGATACCATCTTTAGTAATGGCGTGAGAATGAACACCAAGCTTGTTAGCCAAAACCTCAATGTCAAGGTAGTCTTCGTATGAGAGTGTCTCACGAATCAATTCATTACCAGTAGAAGTTTCTTGGACAAGACCGCCATTAAAAGTGATAACATAGTCTCCGTCTTGGTTGAGGTTAAGCTCTTCAAGAAGTGGAAGCACTCCTGGAATAGGGCGACCAGTCGCAATAACAACCTTTACACCAGCAGCTTTAGCATCTTGAATCGCTTGAAAGACTTCCGGTGTAACTTGACGTTGGCTATTTAGAAGCGTTCCATCAATATCAACAGCAATAAGTTTAATAGACATAATAATTACCTGTTTCGTTTAGTTAGTTTCCCTTCTATTTTACTAAAATTTAGGCGCTTTGTCATAGTTCTTCCTGAGAAAAGTATTATTGTCTCTTTAAAGAAGTAGATTAGGTAAGAATTGCCCAAATGCTTTTTAATTGGTAAAATAAGGTCAGACAGATAAAGGAGAGATAAAGTGATTCGAGCAACCAACCAATTGACGGAGCAAGAACGGAAGGCAGCAAAAGCATTGATTGCTAGCTGCCAAGCCTATGACCAAACCTTTCGAGAACCCTATCTCTCCAATATGCTTAATTTTAATCCCAATATGCCGGCCTTTTTCCTCTATTGTCAAGAGGGAGAGTTGCTTGGCTTATTAACGGTTTATGCGGATGATGAAGACATTGAAGTGAGCATCCTAGTGGACCCTAGTCATCGTCGCGAGGGTATTGCGCATGCGATGTATAGAAGCTTTGAAAAAGAAATGGCATCTTACCCTATTCGCTCAGTGACCTTTCAGAAGGAGCGTGTTTTTTCTCGATCATCATCCTGATTTGGCAAGTCATTGGGATTTTGGTTGAAGATGAAGAGACGGAAACCTGGCTAGGGAGAGACAGAACACCATATGCTCTGGATTCCTGTTCAGATGTCAAGGTGCTCTTAGCTGAACCTTTCTTACCTAGATGCAATTGCCCATCTCCACCACCAAGCCTTTTTCTGATGCAGAGCAAACACTCGAAGTAAGTCGCAGATACATTACAGAGTCATTGAAGGACTCTGATGGCCTACTTTACATCCTCCTCAAAGAAGGTCAAGTGATTGGAGTTTGTACGGTCGATTTATCTGGGAATAGCAACTACCTTTATGGACTTGCCGTAGCAGAAGCCTATCGTGGCCTAGGCTATGGAAGCTATCTGGCAAAATCAGTCGTCAATCAACTCATTGCGCAAAATGACAAGTCCTTCCAAATTGCAGTGGAAGATAGCAATGTAGGTGCCAAACGCTTGTATGAAAAGATTGGCTTTGTCAAACAAACCCAGGTGGTTTACTTGAAGCAGAAAGGGTAAACGCAATGTTGAAACTCTCTTTGAGGTTAGAGTTGCTATCGTCTTAAGTAAAAAGTAGTTATAGAACAGAAAGGAGTAATCAATGGAAATTAAAATCAAAAACAAAATTAAAGTAGGCGATCAAACGGAAATTATCGAAGAAATCCACACTTGTGAGGTTATGGAAAAAGGGGATTATACCTATCTTGTTCATCATAATTCCGAGAAAGAAAAAGTGGTTATTAAGTTGAATCAGGATGAGCTAGTGATGACACGCTTTTCTAATCCTAAATCCATTATGCGTTTTTCTGCTAAAGTACCTGCCTTGGTCCACATTCCGACACCGCTTGGTACCCAGCATTTTCTGACAGACACTAGTTTATTTGCCCATGACCCAAATGGACAAACAGTTGATATCCATTATCAATTGAAACATCCAGAAACAGAAGACGTTTTTGCTGATTATGAATTAGAAGTTTCTTGGTTTTAATTTTTGAAAAAATAGAATCATTTTGCTTGAATAAAGAATAATTTATGATAAAATGTTTAGTACAAATAAGGGAGTAGCAGGTGACTGTAATCATGAGATTTGATTAACAGTTGCGATTATGTCGTCATTACGAAATTTTATATTTCCGGCATATTCTTAAACAGCGAGACTTGTTTTTTATTAAACAAGTCTCTTTTTGTATGATTTTTTATATAAAAAGAGTCTTGTTAGCCATTTTTCCCTATAGAGAAGGAGGAGATTATTTTGTCTAAAGAACAAAGTAAAACCTTGTTTTACACACAAGGAGAGGAAGAAGTCCTAAAAAACTTGGACACTTCTGTTGATGGTTTGTCTACTGCACAAGCCAAGGAACGTTTAGATGCCTATGGCTATAACGAGTTGGATGAAGGTGAAAAACGCAGCCTCTTGTCAAAATTCATCGATCAGTTTAAAGATTTGATGATTATCATCTTGCTTGTCGCTGCCGCCCTTTCTGTTATTACAGAAGGTATGCATGGTTTGACGGATGCCTGCATTATTTTAGCCGTTGTTGTTTTGAATGCAGCCTTTGGTGTTTATCAAGAAGGACAAGCAGAAGCGGCTATTGAAGCGCTCAAAAACATGTCTAGTCCTATGGCTCGTGTGCGCCGTGATGGCCATGTCGTTGAAATTGATTCACGCGAATTGGTTCCTGGAGACATCGTTTTGCTTGAAGCAGGTGATGTTGTTCCTGCGGATATGCGCTTGCTCGAAGCTGCCTCACTTAAGATTGAAGAAGCAGCCCTTACCGGTGAATCTGTACCAGTTGAAAAGGACGTTACTGAGACAGTTGAAGCAGAAGCGGGTATCGGTGACCGTGTGAATATGGGTTACCAAAACTCTAACGTTACTTACGGTCGTGGTACAGGGGTTGTAACCAATACTGGTATGTATACTGAGGTCGGTAAGATTGCCGATATGCTGGCTAATGCAGACGAATCACAAACGCCATTGAAACAAAGCTTGGAGCAACTGTCTAAGACCTTGACCTATCTGATTGTCGCTATTGCCTTGGTGACATTCTTGGTTAGTGTCTTCATTCGTGGCGAACAGCCTCTTGAAGGCTTGATGGTTGCCGTTGCTCTAGCCGTTGCAGCCATTCCTGAAGGTTTGCCTGCAATTGTAACCATTCTTTTGTCACTTGGGACAACGACCCTTGCTAAACGCAATTCGATTGTTCGTAAATTGCCAGCAGTTGAAACCCTTGGTTCAACAGAAATTATCGCATCTGATAAGACTGGTACCTTAACTATGAACCAGATGACTGTTGAAAAAGTCTATACAAACGGTCAATTGCAAAGCGCTGAGACAGAACTTAGTGCTGACAATACGACCCTTCGTATTATGAACTTTGCCAATGATACTAAGGTAGACCCAGATGGTAACTAATCGGTGATCCAACCGAAACAGCCCTTGTTCAATTTGGTTTGGACCACAATTTTGATGTGCGTGACGTCTTGAAATCAGAGCCTCGTGTGGCAGAATTGCCATTTGACTCCGACCGTAAGCTCATGTCTACTATCCACAAAGAAGCGGATGGCACATACTTTGTTGCTGTTAAAGGTGCGCCTGACCAATTGCTCAAACGTGTGACTCTAATTGAAATCAATGGTGAAGTTCGTCCTATCACAGATGAAGATAAACAAGCTATCCTTGCGACTAATAAGGACTTGGCAAAACAAGCCCTTCGTGTCTTGATGATGGCTTATAAGACAACGAATGATATTCCTACCTTGGAATCTGCAGTTGTTGAGTCTGATTTGATTTTCTCAGGTTTGGTAGGTATGATTGACCCAGAACGTCCAGAAGCAGCAGAGGCTGTCCGTGTCGCTAAAGAAGCAGGGATCCGTCCAATCATGATCACAGGTGACCACCAAGATACAGCAGAAGCAATCGCTAAGCGTCTTGGTATCATTGATCCAAATGATACGGAAGATCATGTCTTTACTGGTGCTGAGCTTAATGAGCTTTCTGATGAAGAATTCCAAAAAGTCTTCAAACAGTACTCTGTCTATGCGCGTGTGTCTCCTGAACACAAGGTTCGTATCGTTAAGGCTTGGCAAAATGATGGCAAGGTTGTTGCCATGACAGGTGACGGAGTTAATGATGCGCCTTCACTTAAGACTGCTGATATTGGTATCGGTATGGGAATCACAGGTACAGAGGTTTCTAAGGGGGCTTCAGATATGGTTCTTGCCGATGATAACTTTGCGACAATTATTGTTGCCGTAGAAGAAGGGCGTAAGGTCTTCTCAAATATTCAAAAATCAATCCAATACCTCTTGTCAGCCAATATGGCCGAAGTCTTCATTATCTTCTTTGCCACACTGTTTGGTTGGGATGTGCTTCAACCAGTACACCTTCTCTGGATTAACCTAGTCACTGATACACTTCCAGCTATCGCACTTGGGGTTGAGCCAGCTGAACCAGGTATTATGACTCACAAACCTCGTGGTCGCCAATCAAACTTCTTTGATGGTGGTGTCTTCGGAGCGATTATGTATCAAGGTGTTTTCCAAACTATCCTTGTTCTTGCAGTATATGGTTGGGGCCTTGCCTTCCCAGAGCATCATACGCAAGCAGAAATTTCACGCAGATGCCCTTACAATGGCCTTTGCCACACTTGGATTAATCCAGTTGCTCCATGCCTTTAACGTTAATCTGTTTATCAATCGGTCTTTAAAGTTGGTCTCTTTAGAAATAAGACTTTCAACTGGGCAATTCCAGTAGCCTTCGTTCTTTTGATGGCAACTATCGTAGTTCCTGGATTTAATAACCTTTTCCATGTGTCACACCTTAGTCTGACACAATGGCTTGCGGTTATTGTAGGTTCCTTCTTGATTGTGGTATTGGTTGAATTAGTCAAAGCTATTCAACGTGCCCTTGGTAAGGATAAAGACGCTATTTAAGACATAAAGTCAGAGATAATGGTCTCTGGCTTTTTCTTATCACATCTTGAATTCAGGAGGAGTCTTGTTTATAATTGAAGAGAAATGATCACAAGTTAAGGAGAAGGCCATGAACGAGACCATTAAGACACAACTCAATCACCGCAGCATCCGTCAATTTAAACCTCTAGCTTTGACACAGGAAGAAGTTGACCTTCTGGTTGATGTTGCCAGACATACGGCAACTAGTAATTTTAGGCAATCCTATTCGATTATCAGTATTACTGATCAAAAATTGAAGGAAGAAATTGCTGAAATTGCGAATCAGCCTTATATTCCAAATGCTGGGCATCTTTTTGTATTTGTTGTAGACCAAAGACGTAATACTTTGATTGCAGAGGCAAAGGGTGCTGATGCCTTTGTGCAAGGTAGTCCCGAACGCTTTATCTCAGCCTTTTCGGATGCAATGATTGCTGCTCAAAATGTGGTAGTAGCTGCTGAGAGTTTAGGTATGGGAACAGTTTACTTGGGGAGTATCTTGAATGATAATGCCAAGCTTTCGGAGCTTCTCAAACTTCCAAAGTATGTCTATCCAGCAGTAGGCCTAGCAGTTGGTTGGCCAGATCAGGAACCACAGCTTAAACCTCGTTTGCCACGTCACGTTATCCATATGGAAAATTATTATCAGGATTTAGAAAATCCTTTAGAGGAGCTAAAAGATTACGATGCTGAAGTCCATGAGTATTACGACCTCCGCGATTTAAATAATAGGGTTGATGAATTTACGACTCAGATTGCTAAGACCATGGATAAATCAGTTGCTAACCGTGCTAATACCTTGAAGGACCTTCAAAAGCAGGGATTTTTCACCGACTAAAAAACGACTCCCATAAGAGTCGTTCTACAAATCAAATAGTGTCATGGATGAAAGGAACTCATTTACTAGTTCCTTTTTTTCATACTCTAAAAACTCTTGTCGTTTCTTGACTAGGTTGTTAACGCTTGGAGAGGTTACCATGTTCCAGTAGGATTGAGTTCAGGGTGATTGGAAACAAAGTCAATGGTTAAGTCCCATTCTCGTCTGTATCCAAGAGGACGCGAGTGATAGCTTACACCATCAATTGTTACCGTCCCATAACTGCGTGGGATGACCAAAAACAACATCTTTAACACCATG
>OIEK01000213.1_pt1 | contig 15350 bp, 17 predicted proteins | sample 1581821 | NCBI WGS metagenome assembly OIEK01 (sample SAMN03281017, study PRJEB24777) | human gut metagenome | isolation source: fecal sample PR221 from 1 month old male Chinese infant, caesarean... | reverse complement strand
GTGCTACATACAGCCATTGATGCCTATAATTTGGGCTATGATATTGAGGTTGTAGCGAGTGCAACAGCTTCCTTGACGCCTGAAGCTCATGACTTTGCTATTGGGCATTTTAAGAATGTTCTTGGAGCAACAATTGTGGAGTAAGAATATTTATGATCGAGAGTAGGAATCTGTCCTACTCTTGTTTTTGTCAAAAATCATAGGATAGTATCAGTTTTTCGTAGTTTACTATAAGAAAACGATTCCAGATTACTATATACTATTACTGAAATAATCTTGAATCATAAGAGGTAGAAGAATGACTAAAAAAATGACTTTCCCTGACGGATTTTTGTGGGGTGGAGCGACAGCGGCCAACCAATGTGAGGGGGCCTATGATGCTGATGGGCGTGGTCTAGCCAATGTTGACGTGGTGCCAATTGGTGAGGATCGTCTTTCAATAATCACTGGACGTCGTAAGATGTTTGATTTTGAGGATGGCTATTTCTATCCAGCTAAGGAAAGTATCGACATGTACCATCGTTACAAGGAAGATATTGCTCTCTTTGGTGAAATAGGCTTTAAGACCTATCGTCTTTCTATTGCTTGGTCACGTATTTTTCCTAAGGGTGATGAAGCTGAGCCAAATGAAGCTGGGCTTGCCTTTTACGAGGACCTCTTCAAAGAATGTCACAAGTATGGTATTGAACCTTTGGTAACGATTACACACTTGATTGTCCCATGCACTTGATTACCGAGTATGGTGGCTGGCGTAACCGTAAGATGCTTGGCTTCTATGAAAATCTCTGCCGTACCCTTTTCACACGTTATAAAGGTTTTGGTTAAGTACTGGCTCACTTTCAATGAAATTAATATGATTCTCCATGCACCATTTATGGGAGCAGGACTCTGCTTTGAAGAGGGTGAGAATGAGGAGCAGGTTTAAATACCAAGCAGCTCACCATGAGTTGGTAGCTTCAGCTATGGCGACCAAGTTGGCCCATGAGATTGACCCTGAAAATAAGGTTGGTTGTATGTTGGCAGCAGGTCAATATTATCCAAATACAGCCCACCCACGTGATTACTGGGCAGCCATGCAAGAAGATCGTAGTAGCTATTTCTTTATTGATGTTCAGGCTCGTGGAGAGTATCCAAATTATGCTAAGAAGCAGTGGGAACGTGATGGCATTGAGATTGAGATGACTGAAGAAGATTTGGCCCTTCTTAAAGAGCATACTGTTGATTTTATTTCTTTCTCTTACTATGCAAGTCGTGTGGCTTCAGGTGATCCAGAAGTTAATGAAAAGACCGCTGGAAATATCTTTGCCTCTATTAAAAATCCATATTTGGAAGCTTCAGAGTGGGGCTGGCAAATCGACCCGCTAGGTCTTCGTATTACCCTTAACGTTATTTGGGATCGTTATCAAAAACCGATGTTTATTGTTGAAAATGGTCTCGGTGCTGTGGATACACCAGATGAAAATGGTTATGTCGAAGATGATTATCGTATCGACTACTTGGCAGCCCACATCAAGGCCATGCGTGATGCTATCAATGAAGATGGTGTAGAGCTTTGGGGCTACACAACATGGGGCTGTATTGACCTTGTTTCTGCTGGAACTGGTGAAATGAAAAAACGTTATGGCTTCATCTATGTGGACCGTGACAACGATGGTAATGGTAGCCTTAAACGCTCTAAGAAGAAATCATTTAACTGGTACAAAGAAGTTATCGCAAGTAACGGTGCCTCTGTAGAATAGTCTATGAGTTGAGAGGTGTTCGGTGTTTTGAGCTGTGTGTTTGTCTGAATTCTATTTTACGCATTTAACGAGCACTAAAAGAAAATTGATCTCCAATTAAAGTCAGCCTTAGGGCTGGCTTTTTTTGTAAGGGATAGAAATTGTAATGTTTTCTAAAAAATGATATTCTTATTAGAGTTTGAGAGGAAGAAAACATGGGTAAAAAATCAGTTGTATTTGTAGCAGAGCTATCCTACATGGAAAAGTTAGAGGTGGCTCTTAAATCTTTGTGTGCACATAAAGGGCAGTGGAAAATTTATGTGCTAAATGAGAATTTACCAACAGAATGGTTTACGCTGATGAATCGTCGCCTAGAGGCTATTGATTCTGAAATTCTCAATTGTCGTGTGTCTGCCGAAAGCTTTAAACAATTTTCGCTTCCAAGTGCGCATATACATTATGCGACTTTTTTCCGTTATGCAATTCCTGAGTTTGTTCAAGAAAATCGTGTTCTCTATTTGGATTGCGATATGATTTTACGCAGGATTTGTCACCACTTTTTGAAGTGGATCTTGGCGGATTGGGTATTGGAGCGGTAGTGGACCGTCCGACGACAACAGATGGTTTTAACGCTGGTTTGATGGTTATTGATACCGATTGGTGGCGACAAAACGAGGTGACAGAGTCTCTTTTTGACTTGACTAAAGAGCATCATCAAAATGTTTATGGGGATCAAGGGATCTTGAATCTTTATTTCAAGGACGCTTGGCATCAACTCCCATGGACCTATAATCTCCAAGTGGGTTCTGATAAGGACCAGTATGGTTATGGGGATTTGGAATGGTATGATGCATTTAAAGGGGTACCAGCAGTTATTCATTATACTTCCCACAATAAGCCTTGGACGTCGAAACGCTTCAATCGTTTTAGGGATATTTGGTGGTTTTATTATGCCCTATCTTGGGAAGAAATCTTATTGAGAAAGCCATCCTTAAAGCTTAGCTTTAGTGAAATGGTAGGTGATTTTTCTTACCATACGGCGATTTATACTAATACTGCAGACATCTTTGAATTGGAACATTTGCTACAGGCTCTTCCAGATGTAGCTTTTCATGTTTTGGCTCATTCTCATTTTGGGTTAATTTGGTGAAGTTGGAGCAGTATCCAAACCTTATTCTCTATCCATCCTTTGATCCCTTGACCAGTCGAAAGGTCTTGGAAAAAATAGATTTCTATTTGGATATCAACCCATTTGACGAGGTTGATCATATCACAGAAACGATTCATCAGTTGGGTCTTCCGATTTTCTCTTTTGAAGGAACAAATCACGACCAAACTGGGCAAAATCAAGTGTTCAAGAATGACCAAGTAGACCAAATGGTAAAGGCTGTTCGAGATTATATAGATACGATTGAGAGATAGACCATGGAAAATAAAGAAGTAGTGAGTATTGTGATTCCCATTTATAATGTGGAAGCTTATTTAAAGCAGTGTTTGGAAACGATAGTGAATCAGACTTATCCAAACCTTGAAATCATTCTTGTCAATGATGGCTCTCCTGATAAGTCAGAGGAGATTTGCAAGGAATTTTTCAAGCGAGATTCGCGTATTCGCTATGTGCGACAAGTTAATGGTGGCCTATCTGCAGCCCGAAATACAGGAATTGACCTAGCCACAGGTGATTACATCACTTTTGTAGACCCAGATGATTGGGTAACAGAGGATTATGTGGAGACCTTGTACACTCAGCTTAAGAAGTATGAGGCAGATGTTTCTATTGCCAATTATAATTTGTTCAACGAGAGTACCAGTAAGTTTTTGATTAAGGTAACGGAGAACGATTATTCTGAAACCCTTTATGAGGGGAGAGAGATTATAGACCAGGATGCCATTCAAGAGACAAGAGATATGGCCTGGGCATGTGCTATGATGAACTCTACAAAATCTCCTTATTTGAGGACCTTCGTTTTCCTGTTGGGAAGAATGTCGAAGATAATTTCCTTATGTACAAACTCTTATTAAAGGCCAATCGTGTTGTTCATACTGAAAAATGTATCTACTGGTACCGAGTGGGTCGTAAGGATACGCTGTCGCAGGTCTGGACAGAGAAGCGTGTCTTAGATGAGATGGAAGCCAAGAATGAAAACTAGCTTTACTAGGTATGTTGGGCTATGATTTGACCTGGCACCGTATATTTATAAGACACGTCTGAAGCGGGCGATTTGAAAAAATGGAAGAAGCTAATCTTCAAGATACTGAGACCTATAAGACGGCGCAGATTAACTTGAGATTTTTGGAGCAATAAAGGTCTAGGGTTAAGCTATTTATTGCTTGGATTAGTCAGAAAGGATAACTATGCTTATTATTGCACAAGAACCTAGTCAGGCAACGGAAAAACTGAGAAGATTACTAGACTCCTTTGGTATCCAATCCCGTGTGTTTTACACGAATTTTGAAACGGATGTTGATAAGGGCACTATTAGTTTAGCATCGTTATTTATTTATTCCTCTGAGGAAGATTATCAAGGGAAACCACTCTTTTTTAACGATTTGTCAGTTCCCCTCTACTGGGAATTGTGGACTTTAGGGATTACGACCTACATTTTTGATGGTCAAGACCGCCGTGCCAGTGTCATTTTTCGTGACAATCTAAAGGAACGTACAGTCAAACAAGTCCAATGGTTTGGACAAGGGGAAAAAGTTGTTGCGATAGACGACTATAATCGCTATGGCTGGCGGACCAAACAGCGTCTTCTGGATGATCAGGGGCAAGGCATAATGGATATTTACTTTAATCGTAACCAAGAAGAGGTCTTGCTTCACTATATTCAAGATGGATACCTAATTGATCAGGGATCTGAAGGAAGAGATAGGATTTTTTCAGGTAGGGAAGAATTAACTAAGGCTGTTTTGAATCAGATCCTGAAGTCAGACGAAGCTATCATCTGTATGGATTGCAATCTAATCCCGACATTGCAGACCTTGAATGTTAATCGTCTGGTCTATTGCTCCGACAGTCATGATGGTCTTGAGTTTATTCAAAATCAAGTGAATCATGTTTTGATTACTAATTATTATCCGCAAGAGGAACGCAGGTCAGGCATGATTTATTTAGCTGGTGCAGAACAAGAAGGTTCTCAGACTTTTGTGCCTCAAGCCATGGTGATGACTGCTTCTGAAAATATTGAGGGTTTAGCTGACTTGGTTGATGCTTTTCCGGATATTGACTTTCATATTGGAGCTCAAACTAGTATGGGACCAAAATTGACTTGTCTCGAAGATAAGAGAAATGTCCATCTTTACCCAGGGATTCGTCAGGAGAAATATCAAGAGCTACTAAGGAATTGTTTCATTTATTTAGACTTGAATTATGAAAGTGAAGTGTCTGATGCAACTTTGGATGCGATTGAAAATGGACAGTTGCTTTTTGGCTTAGAATCAACGGTTCATCGTCACTACTATAAGGACTTACCAACGGTCTATACTTCCTTAGAGGAACTAGAGCAGGGGTTCCGACAACTCATACAGCAAGAAGGGTTTTACCCTGAGGCTCTTAAAAGTCAGAAAGAGGTTTTGAAACTCGCCGAGAGGGAAGAAATCTTAGCTTTCTTTACTAGATTGGAGGGGGAAAAAGATGACGATTTACACCTTTAACCTATTGGTGGGCTATGAACCTAATGGTGTCGATGTGGCTCAGGCGTCTAGAGCTTTGATGCTACGTGAATTAAATGAGCCTGCTAAATTTGTCTTTACGACCTGGCCACAACCCTATAAATTAGATTATTATCTTTCTTTGGGGCATCGCTACGAGGAGCTCCTCCATGCCTATCTTAGCTTTACAGATCAAGACAGTCATATCCCATCTTTGACAGTGGGGGCCTTGCAGCAAAAATTTAAGTTGACACGTCTAGATTTGAAGAGTCAAAGCGAAACAGACTCTGTTTATGTCTGTTCTGATGGCACTTCTTTAGTCTTCAAGATGGATTCCTACCAAAAAGGTTGTGTGCGGTATGTGGATTACCACGTCAATGGTATGCTTTTAAAGCGTGAGTGGTATGGAACAAGTAAATTAGTCACAGAATACTTTTGAAAAAAGGCATTATCATCAGGAGAAGTTATCACAATAAATGATGGTCGCAATCGCCCTTTGTAAGAACTCAAGCAAGGGACCCAGCTGGTTATATAGGTTGGGAACTGAGATTTTAGTAACAAAAACAGAGGTCATGCGTCGTTTTCTAGCAAGACTTCCGCTGACAACTGCGGATACCTTGTTGCTGGATAGGGCCTCCTTGATAGAGTTTATGCGACCGATTTATGAATTGGATACACCTGCAAAGTTAGGCTTCGTTTTTCATTCAGAGCATGAATTTGAAAATGGCGACCTCTACTATGAGTATTATTACATCTTTAAGTATGCCCAACGTTTTGATTTCTTCATTACAGCTACGGAGGCACAGAAGGCTGTTTTAGAGCATACTCTGAAAAAGCAAGGTGTAACAGATGCTAGTATTCATGACCTAGCAGTGGGACATTTGGATAACCTTATTTTCCAGAGGAGCAGAGGAAACCTCTTAGTTTGATGACGGCTTCGCGATTGGACCCACGTAAACGCTTGGATTTAGCTATAAGAGCAGTCGCCCTTGCTCATGAAAAAGAGCCAAATCTTCACTTTGACATCTACGGCAAAGGTGGCGAGCAAGAGAATCTACAAGATCTGATTGATACTCTTGGGGCAGGTGACTTCATCCAACTTCGGGGTCATGCGGATTTACGTGAAGTTTACCCACAGTATGAACTTTATGTCACCGCCTCTCAGTGGGAGACCTTTGGTTTGACTCTGATGGAAGCGGTGGGAGCAGGTCTAGCCTTGGTTGGTTTTGACGCCCGTTATGGCAATCCAACTTTCATCAAGGATGGTAAAAACGGCTTTCTGGTCCCTTATAGCGAGACTATGGATGAGGATCTACTTGTTTCTCAGATGGCCGACAAGATTGTATTTGCCTTAGAAAGTGATCTTGAGTCTATGCACCAAGCCTCATATGACCTGGCAAAACATTATTTGAAACCAGAAATTTTAGAAGCCTGGAGAAAGCTCCTAGTAGCCATACGATAAGTGTTTTGAAAAAGCTCTATCTCTGTAAACTGTAGTGCAAAAAAGTTACTACAGTTTTTTTATCCTCCAAGCAAAATAGGCCTAATTATGGTAAAATAGAACGTATTGAAAAATCATCATTTCACGAAAGGAAGCAAGATGAAAATTACGCAAGAAGAGGTAACCCACGTTGCCAATCTTTCAAAATTGAAATTCTCTCCAGAAGAGACAGCTGAGTTTGCGACAACCTTGTCTAAAATTGTCGACATGGTGGAATTGTTGGAAGAAGTGGACACAACAGGTGTTGCCCCAACAACGACTATGGCTGATTGTAAGACCGTATTGCGTCCGGATGTTGCTGAAAAAGGGACTGACCGTGACCGTTTGTTTAAAAATGTACCTGAAAAAGACAATTACTACATCAAGGTACCAGCTATCCTAGAAGATGGAGGAGATGCCTAATGTCATTCAACAATAAAACCATTGAAGAGTTGCACGACCTCCTTGTCTCTAAGGAAATTTCAGCAACGGAATTGACACAAGCGACGCTTGACGATATCAAGGCGCGTGAAGAAGCCGTCAATGCCTTTGTAACGGTGGCCGAAGAAGCTGCCCTTGCGCAAGCTAAGGCCATTGATGAAAAAGGAATCGATGCAGACAACCTGCTGTCAGGAATTCCACTCGCTGTCAAAGACAATATCTCAACAGATGGTATCTTGACGACTGCGGCATCAAAAATGCTCTACAACTACGAGCCTATCTTTGATGCGACAGCTGTTGCCAATGCGAAAGCCAAAGATATGATTGTCATCGGGAAGACTAACATGGATGAATTTGCTATGGGTGGATCTGGTGAAACATCTTACTATGGGGCGACTAAAAATGCTTGGGACCACAGCAAGGTGCCTGGTGGATCTTCTAGTGGTTCAGCAGCTTCTGTCGCTTCAGGGCAAGTTCGTTTGTCTCTTGGTTCTGATACTGGTGGTTCTATCCGCCAACCAGCTGCCTTCAACGGGATTGTTGGTCTCAAACCAACTTATGGAACTGTTTCACGTTTCGGTCTTATTGCCTTTGGTAGCTCACTTGACCAAATTGGTACCTTCTCACCAACGGTTAAGGAAAATGCCCAATTGCTCAATGTTATTGCCAGTGAAGATGCCAAGGATTCAACTTCTGCACCTGTTCGTGTAGCAGACTTCACTTCTAAGATTGGTCAAGATATCAAGGGTATGAAGATTGCCCTTCCTAAGGAGTACCTTGGTGAAGGGATCGACCCAGAAGTCAAAGAAACCATCCTTAATGCGGCTAAACACTTTGAAAAATTGGGAGCAACGGTCGAAGAAGTTAGCCTTCCACACTCTAAATACGGGGTTGCCGTATACTACATCATCGCTTCATCTGAAGCTTCTTCAAACTTGCAACGTTTCGACGGTATTCGCTATGGTTTCCGTGCGGAAGATGCTAAAAACTTGGATGATATCTACGTGAACACTCGTAGCCAAGGCTTTGGTGATGAGGTTAAACGCCGTATCATGCTTGGTACCTTTAGTTTGTCATCTGGTTACTACGATGCTTACTACAAGAAAGCTGGTCAAGTTCGTACTCTCATTATCCAAGACTTCGAAAAAGTTTTTGCGGATTATGACCTTATCCTTGGTCCAACAGCTCCAAGTGTAGCCTTTGATTTGGATTCGCTCAACCATGATCCGGTTGCCATGTACTTGGCTGACCTCTTGACCATTCCAGTTAACTTGGCAGGTCTTCCAGGGATTTCGATTCCTGCAGGTTTTGCGCAAGGTCTTCCAGTTGGTTTGCAGTTGATCGGTCCTAAGTATTCTGAAGAAACCATCTACCAAGCTGCAGCTGCCTTTGAAGCAACGACGGATTACCACAAGCAACAACCCCTTATTTTCGGAGGTGACAATTAATGAACTTTGAAACAGTCATCGGACTTGAAGTCCACGTTGAATTGAATACAAACTACCAAAAAATTTTCTCACCAACCTCTGCTCACTTTGGGAACGAGCAAAATGCCAATACCAATGTGATTGACTGGTCTTTCCCAGGTGTGCTTCCTGTCTTGAACAAGGGTGTTGTGGATGCTGGTATCAAGGCTGCCTTGGCCTTGAATATGGATATCCATCAGCATATGCACTTTGACCGTAAGAACTATTTCTACCCTGATAATCCAAAGGCCTACCAAATTTCGCAATTTGATGAGCCAATCGGATATAACGGTTGGATTGAAGTGCAATTGGAAGACGGCTCAACTAAGAAAATTGGGATTGAACGTGCCCACTTGGAAGAAGATGCCGGTAAAAACACCCACGGAACAGATGGATTCTCTTACGTAGACCTTAACCGTCAAGGGGTACCATTGATTGAAATCGTATCTGAAGCAGATATGCGTTCTCCAGAAGAAGCCTACGCTTATTTGACAGCTTTGAAAGAAGTCATCCAGTACACAGGTATTTCAGACGTCAAGATGGAAGAAGGGTCTATGCGTGTAGATGCCAACATTTCCCTTCGCCCATACGGTCAAGAGGAATTTGGTACCAAGACAGAGTTGAAAAACTTGAATTCCTTCTCAAACGTCCGTAAAGGTCTTGAATACGAAGTTGAGCGTCAAGCGAAAATCTTGCGTTCAGGTGGTGTCATTCGTCAAGAAACACGTCGTTATGATGAAGCTAATAAGAGCACGATCCTTATGCGTGTCAAAGAAGGAGCTGCGGATTACCGTTACTTCCCAGAACCAGACCTTCCCTTGTTTGAAATTTCAGATGAGTGGATTGAGGAAATGCGTACGGAGTTGCCAGAGTTTCCAAAAGACCGTCGGGCTCGCTACGTGGCAGAGCTTGGCTTGTCTGACTATGATGCCAACCAATTGACAGCTACAAAAGTTACTTCTGACTTCTTTGAAGCAGCTGTAGCCCTTGGTGGCGATGCTAAACAAGTGTCTAACTGGCTCCAAGGTGAAGTGGCACAATTCTTGAATGCAGAAGGCAAAACGCTGGAAGAAATCCAATTGACACCAGAAAACTTGGTCGAAATGATTGCCATCATCGAAGATGGAACGATTTCATCTAAGATTGCCAAGAAAGTCTTCGTTCACTTGGCGAAAAACGGTGGTGGAGCGCGTGAATACGTTGAAAAAGCTGGATTGGTACAGATTTCAGACCCTGAAGTCTTGATCCCAATCATCCACCAAGTCTTTGCAGACAATGAAGCAGCTGTAGCCGACTTCAAGTCAGGTAAACGTAACGCTGACAAGGCCTTCACAGGCTTCCTTATGAAAGCAACCAAAGGCCAAGCCAACCCACAAGTAGCCCTCAAGTTACTTGCCCAAGAATTGGCGAAGTTGAAAGAAGATTAATAGAAAAAGAACCAGCCGAGAGGTTGGTTTTTTATTTATAATATTTGTGTTAGACTAGTTGGGAATATTTTTATAGAAGATTTTAGGAGGCAACCCTATGAACAAATTCTTAAGAGTCTTATTTATCCTCGTCATTCTCGCCATGACTGGTGCCATTATTTTTCAGCTATTTTTCCCAACCTATATGGGAAGTCACTCGGGATACGGTATTTCAGTTGGCTGGCAGAGGGAGATTGGTATTTGGAATGTTGCGGTTCTGGTCATCCTCCTTGCCGTTAATCTCAAATACGATTGGTTTTATCTGAGAGCCGTTCTGCTTGCTTTGATTCTAGGTGGCCTGGGTATTGGGACCAATCATTTCCTTAGCTATCTTCAACATCATCACTCAGTGAATGCTATTGGAGCACTTGAAAATTATCTTTTAGTCCTTGGCTGGATTGTGGGTTGGTGGCTAGAGGTGTCTCGAATCAAAAAGAAATAAGGTAACTATTGTTTAGATTAGGGAGGTACTTCATAGGATACTTCCTTTAATTTTTTTGGTCCCTTTTTCCTTGACAAGTAAAAAGAAAACGTTTACAATTTGATGTATAAAGTTTCCTGAAAAGAAAACCAAAAATTGTGAAAACAAGGAGATCATCATATGGCTACTATGAAAGCAGCTCGCTGGCATGCAGCGAAAGACGTTCGTATCGAAGAAGTGGAAGTACCTGAAGTACAGCCTCATCAAGTAAAAGTGGCAGTCAAGTTCACAGGAATCTGTGGTACAGATTTGCATGAATATTTGGATGGACCAATCTTCATTCCAACAGAAGAACATGTGTATTCTGGTCAAAAAGCACCGGTTACTTTGGGACATGAATTCTCTGGTGAGATTGTAGAAGTCGGAAGTGATGTGACTCGTGTCAAAGTTGGCGATCGTGTAACCATCGAACCAATTCTTGCAGAGCACAACTTGATTGGCGATTATAACCTTGATCCAAACTTGAACTTTGTCGGCCTCGCTGCAGATGGTGGTTTTGCGAAATACTGTGTCCTTGACGGTGATCTTGTCCATGTGATTCCAGATAGCTTGAGCTATGAACAAGCCGCTCTTACAGAACCTGCTGCTGTAGCTGTGTATGCAGTCCGTCAATCTGTTTTGAAAGCTGGGGATACAGCTGTTATCTTTGGCTTGGGTCCAATTGGTCTTTTGATCGTTGAAGCCCTTCGTGCAGCAGGCGCATCAAAAATCTATGCGGTTGAATTGTCTCCTGAACGTCAAGCGAAAGCAGAAGAATTGGGAGCAATTGTTGTTCGCCCAGAAGAAGGGGAAACAGTCGTAGAGGCTATCCATCGTTTGACAGGCGGTGGAGCAGATGTTTCTTACGAAGTTACTGGGGTTCCGGTTGTTTTAGGCCAAGCCCTTGCAGCTGTTCATAAAGCTGGGGAATGTATGGTTGTATCTATCTGGGAACGTGAAGCCAGCATCAACCCAAATGAATTCGCCATCCAAGAAAAATCTCTCAAAGGAATTATTGCCTACCGTCACATCTTCCCTAAAGTTTTGGAATTGATGGAACAAGGCTACTTCCCTGCTGATAAATTGGTTACTAAGAAAATTAAATTGGAGAATATCGTTGAAGAAGGCTTTGTTGAATTGACCCAAGATAAATCTCAAATTAAGATCTTAGTTGAACCAGAATAAGCTTATAAAGGTCGAATGAATAAATAAAGGTCGGAACCGCTTTGTTTCGACCTTTTTGTGTTACAATAACAGAAACAAATAGATTTGGGAGGCGACTATGTCAAAGACGCTAAAAGGTAGTCTGATGGTCATAACTGCTGGAATTGCTTGGGGATTTTCAGGAGTTTCTGGTCAATATCTATTGGCTCATGGTGTGAATGTCAATCTTCTGACGAGTTTACGTTTGATTCTGTCTGGTATTTTACTGACAGCTTCGGTCTTTTTTAGGCAGCCAGACAAATTGGTTCAAGCTATTAAAGATAAGAAGACCTTAGTAAGTATCGCCTTATTTGCACTCTTTGGTCTGGTCTTGAATCAGTATGCCTATCTTAGTGCCATTCAGTACACGAATGCAGGGACTGCGACGGTCTTGCAGTATGTCACGCCAGTACTCATTCTGGCTTTTGTATGTGCCAAATCATCGTAGGTTGCCAACGGCAGCAGAGCTAGTGGCGATTACCATGGCTATTGTGGGAACCTTTATCATCGCAACGCATGGTCAGCTGACAGAATTGGCCATTACGCCTCTGGGCTTGTTCTGGGGCCTCTCTTCGGCGGTGACCTATGCACTTTATATCTTACTGCCTGCTAAAGCTATTGAAAAATGGGGCAGTTTGATTGTCATTGGTTTAGGCCTGTTGCTTGGTGGTTTGATCTTTCCGATTGCTATCCAAGCTTGGAGGTATGAGCTACCCTTGACTAGTGGAAATCTTTTAGCGCTCTTTGGTTTGGTCTTTATTGGGACAGTCTTTGCTTACACCATTTTCCTTAAGGGGACGACCATGGTTGGAGCTGTCAAAGGGAGTCTCTTGGCTTCGGTGGAACCCGTAGCATCGGTCATTTTGACCGTATTAATTATGGGCGACCATTTCTTTGCCATTGATGTGGTTGGAATGATTTTAATTGTTCTTGCTGTCATCATCATATCACTTAAGAATTTAGTTGCCCTTAAAAAACAAGGAAAAATTCAGAGATAAGAATGGAGCCTGAGTGATTGTGGCTCTTTTCTTTATTGTTCTGTAAAGGCTGTTCTTAAAAAATAGGACTTAAGTCCCACACATAAACCTTAAAAATATGGTAGAATAAGAGGTAAACTAACATTTTGGAGAGAAAATGAGTATAGACGATTATAGGCCCCAGTTTATGGTGGAGGCTGTTTATGATTTGAAACCTGACCAGCTACGTGAACATGGTATTCGTGCCGTCTTGGTCGATTTGGACAATACCTTGATTGCTTGGAACAACCCTGATGGGACTCCTGAGCTACGTGCTTGGTTGGATGAGATGACAGAGGCTGACATTCCAGTGGTTGTGGTCTCTAACAATAAATATGAACGTGTTGAACGTGCGGTTGCCAATTTCCATGTGGATTTCGTGAGTCGTGCCATGAAGCCTTTCACTAAAGGCATTAATGAAGCGATTGAACGCTATCACTTTAACCGTGAAGAAGTTGTAATGGTGGGTGACCAGCTCATGACTGACATTAGGGCTAGCCACCGAGCAGGTATTCGCTCGATTTTGGTTAAGCCTTTGGTGAAGTCGGATTCTTGGGTGACCAAGTTTAACCGTTGGCGTGAACGTCGCATGTGGAAAAAGATTGAAAAAGCATATGGTCCTATGACCTTCAACAAAGGAATTTAATGGAAGAATTATTTTGTATTGGGTGTGGAGCCCAAATTCAAACAGAAGATAAAGAAAAAGCAGGTTTCACACCTGCTAGCTCTATTAAAAAGGCCGAGGAAACAGGTGAGTTATACTGCCAGCGCTGTTTCCGTCTTCGTCATTACAATGAGATTGTGGATGTCCACATCACTGATGATGAATTTTTAAAATTGCTTCATGAAGTTGGTGATAGTGATGCCCTCGTTGTCAATGTTGTTGATATTTTCGATTTTAATGGATCAATCATCCCAGGATTATCACGCTTTGTTTCGGGTAATGATGTGCTCTTGGTTGGAAATAAAAAGGATATCCTACCTAAATCCGTTAAAGATGGTAAGGTAACTCAATGGTTGACAGAACGTGCCCACGAAGAAGGGATGCGTCCTGTGGATGTCATGTTGACATCTGCTCAAAATCATCATGCTATTAAAGAGCTAATTCAACGTATTGAAGACCTCCGTAAGGGTCGTGATGTCTATGTTGTTGGTGTTACGAATGTTGGTAAATCAACCTTAATTAATGCGATTATCAAGGAAATTACAGGTGATAAAGATATTATCACGACATCTCGTTTCCCAGGAACGACCCTTGATAAGATTGAAATTCCTCTGGATGATGGTACTTACATTTTTGATACACCAGGAATCATTCACCGCCACCAGATGGCGCACTATCTGTCAGCCAAGGATCTCAAGTACGTTAGTCCTAAGAAGGAAATTAAGCCAAAAACTTACCAGTTAAATGCTACTCAAACCCTATTCCTAGGTGGTCTTGGACGTTTTGACTTTATTGATGGGAATAAGCAAGGTTTTACAGCCTTCTTTGATAATAACTTGAAGCTTCATCGCACCAAGCTTGAAGGCGCAGATGCCTTCTATGATAAGCATGTTGGAAGTCTTCTCATGCCTCCTGGGCCAAAGGATTTGGCCGATTTTCCAAAACTTGTTCGGCACGAATTTACTGTCAAAGATAAGACAGACATTGTCTTCTCGGGATTAGGTTGGATTCGTGTCCAAGGAAAAGCTGACCAACCAACCATCGTTGCTGCCTGGGCACCAGAAGGTGTTGGCGTCGTCGTACGAAAAGCAATTATTTAAACTTAATAAAGTAGTTAAAAGTATAAAAGAGTCTTTTCAATGAACATGAAGTTTGCCTAGATTTACGTCATGAGCAAACGATGTGTTTTTCGCTGTGATAGTAATCCAAGTAACATTTTATGTTACTTGGATTCGGAATTTTTGAGACCCTAGGCTCAAAAATTAGCTATGAAATCGAAGGTTTGCTAGCGTCCGTATCACCTAAGAAAAACAGCAAAAAAATTAAAAGGAATAAACATGTCATTAACATCAAAACAACGTGCCTTCCTCAAATCGGAAGCACACACTCTCAAACCTATTGTACAAATCGGGAAAAATGGTCTTAACGACCACATCAAAACTAGCGTTCGTAACGCTCTTGATGCCCGTGAATTGATCAAAGTAACCCTACTCCAAAATACTATGGAAGATATCCATGAAGTTGCTGAAATTTTGGAAGAAGAAATTGGCTGTGATACAGTCCTTAAGATTGGACGTATCTTGATTCTCTATAAAGAATCAGCTAAAAAAGAAAATCGTAAGTTGTCACCAAAGGTCAAAGCAATCCAAAAATAGTTGCTGACTTTGCTTGGTGAAGGACAAACTAAGGTATAGGAACACTTTTGAAGCATTAAAGCTAGCCTTAAGTCAGTTGTATAATGCTTGAGAAAGAGGAGGCGTACATGGCACTAGATCTCGTAACCCA
>OIEK01000212.1_pt1 | contig 15423 bp, 17 predicted proteins | sample 1581821 | NCBI WGS metagenome assembly OIEK01 (sample SAMN03281017, study PRJEB24777) | human gut metagenome | isolation source: fecal sample PR221 from 1 month old male Chinese infant, caesarean... | reverse complement strand
GTGTAAATTCTGAAATAGTTCCATCTGGCGCAAGAGCGTTCCATCAAGATCTAGTGCAATCAATTTTTTGTCATGTTCCTATTATAGCAAAATCTGTCCTTTGTTGGTGATTAAGAAAGAGCTTCTAAGAACGTTCGGTTTTTCATAAGAAAAGTCTCAGGAAATAAACCTTGCACCGTCAAATAATTTCATGTAGAATAGTAATGTTGCATTCTACGTGAGAATGTTCCGAAATTATTCGGATTTTGACAATATTTTTATTAAGGAGTCTAAACTTTCATGGAAAAGTTTTTCAAATTGAAAGAACATGGTACTGATATCCGTACAGAAGTGACTGCCGGATTGACAACTTTCTTTGCCATGTCTTACATCCTCTTTGTTAACCCAGCGATGTTGGCCCAAACAGGAATGCCTGCACAAGGTGTTTTCTTAGCAACAATTATTGGTGCGGTTGCAGGGACATTGATGATGGCCTTTTATGCCAACCTACCATACGCTCAAGCGCCTGGTATGGGGCTTAATGCCTTCTTCACCTACACAGTGGTCTTTTCTTTGGGTTACACTTGGCAAGAGGCCTTAGCAATGGTCTTTCTATGTGGTGTTATTTCATTGATTATCACGGTAACTAAAGTACGTAAGATGATTATTGAGTCTATTCCAACAGCTCTCAAATCTGCTATTTCAGCAGGTATCGGTGTTTTCCTTGCCTATGTTGGGATTAAAAATGCTGGTTTTTTGAAATTCTCAATTAATCCACATACCTACACTGTAGCAGGTAAAGGTGCTGATATGGCCAAGGCTTCAATTACAGCTTCATCGTCAGCTACACCAGGTTTGGTTGCTTTCAATAATCCAACTGTAATTGTAGGTTTGATTGGTCTTGCGATTGCGATTTTCTTTATTGTTAAAGGTATTCGTGGTGGTGTTCTTCTTTCAATCCTCGTAACGACTATCATTGCTATTTTTGCTGGTGTCGTTGATCTTGGAAGCATCGACTGGCACGCAGCTAGCTTGACATCATCTATTAAAGACCTTGGTCAGGTCTTTGGTGCAGCGCTTGGATCTAAGGGATTGGGATCACTCTTTGCAGACGTTTCTCGTTTGCCTGGTGTCTTTATGGCTATTCTCGCCTTTTCATTGACTGATATCTTCGATACTATCGGTACCTTGATCGGTACTGGTGAGAAGGTTGGTATCATTGCTTCAACAGGTGATAACAACGAATCAAAAGCTCTTGACCGTGCCCTTTACTCTGACCTTGTTGGTACAAGTATTGGTGCCATTGCAGGGACTTCAAATGTTACAACTTACGTTGAATCTGCAGCAGGTATTGGTGCTGGTGGACGTACTGGTTTGACAGCTCTTGTGGTTGCTGTACTCTTTGCCATTTCTAGTTTCTTTAGTCCAGTGGTATCAATCGTTCCTAATGCTGCCACAGCACCTATCCTTATTATTGTAGGTGTTATGATGCTCTCTAACCTTAAGAGTGTCGATTGGGAAGACTTGTCTGAAGCTATTCCTGCTTTCTTCACTTCTATTTTCATGGGATTCTCATATAGCATTACCTATGGTATCGCAGCTGGGTTCCTTACTTATACTTTGGTCAAAATCGTCAAAGGTCAAGCTAAGGATGTCCACTTTATTATGTGGATTTGGATATCTTGTTTATCTTAACTTCATCAGTATGGCTGTGTTCTAAAGCTTGAAGTTAAAAGTCTGTATATTTGTCAGTCATTTTTCTTTGTCTGATTTTATCTGGGGAATGTGAGAGAGTTTTTTTGATTAACTTTCAAATCTATAGTAAGTTTTACAAAACGATTTCTAATCTATGAGTTATTGATGTGGTTAAAATAAATTGAAGATTAAAATACATATCTTAACTTCTTACTTAAATGATTCAATATTTATAAGTTTCTACTGTATTTTTACAGTGGATTCTAGTCCATATTTTTATTTTTTGATATAATGAAAACATGATTTACAGTCAAAATGAAGAAGAATTGATTAGTATCGGCCAAAAAGCTAGGTCGACTGCTCGATTCTGGAGATATAATTGTTCTCTCAGGGGATCTGGGAGCTGGCAAAACGACCTTGACTAAGGGAATTGCCAAAGGTTTGGATATTTCACAGATGATAAAGAGTCCAACCTATACTATTGTAAGGGAGTATGAGGGGCGACTGCCACTCTATCATTTAGATGTCTACCGCATTGGTGATGATCCAGATTCTATTGATTTAGATGATTTTCTGTATGGTGAAGGTGTGACAATCATCGAGTGGGGTGAGCTCCTAGATGAGAGTCTGTTAGGGGATTATCTCCTAATTTCGATATCTCATCATGGAGATGGACGTCAGTTGCTTTTTGAATCTTTCGGTCCTAGAAGTAAGGAGATTCAGGAGGAAATGATAAATGGCTGAGCAAGAATTAGTCATTGAGGAAGCTCAAAGAGAGGATGCTGCCTCTCTAGCTCGTTTACTAGAGACTGTAGCCTTGGAATCGGATTTTCTAGCACAAGATGATAGAAGTTCTATACTGAGTGCTGAACAGTTAGCCACTTATATTGAAAGTCATCAGCATAGGCTTAATGAGATTTGTTTGGTGGCGAAATTGGGTCATGAGGTCATTGGTGTTTGTAATGTTACCTCTGATCAAGATACTAAGACCAGTCATATTGGCGACGTATTTATTGCGGTTTCTAAACCCTACTGGGGGAATGGTGTTGGCCAGTTTCTTATGGAAACAATGATTGACTGGGCAGATCATACACCAACTATCCGCCGCTTAGAGTTGACGGTTCAAGCACGTAATAAACGGGCGGTTCATCTCTATCAAAAATTCGGATTTGACATTGAAGGCACTAAGAAACGTGGTGCAAGAACTAAAAATGGAGAATTTCTAGATGTTTACCTTATGGCTAAACTCATAGATTAGGAAAAAACATGAAACTTGGACGAAAAATTTTATTGATGTTGTTGGCGATTTTTGCAACGACAGTAGTAGCTGCTGGTATTTACCTAACGACAACTTATAATTACGCCACAGGCGAATTGTCAAAAACGTTTAGGGCTTCTAAAGCAACTTCAGGGAATAGTAAGGCTATTCAACAGACTAAGCCTATAACTATTCTCTTGATGGGGGTAGATACAGGATCCAAAGAACGTAAGGAAACCTGGGAAGGAAACTCTGATACCATGATTTTGGTAACAGTGAACCTAAGACTAAGAAAACAACCATGACCAGTTTGGAACGTGACCTTTTGACAGATATTGAGGGGTCGGGTGAAGCAAAACTAAATTCAGCATATGCTGAGGGTGGTGCTGACTTGGCTATTTCAACCATTCAAAAGGTTTTAGATATTGATATTGACTATTATGCACTGATTAATATGCAGGGTATGATTGATTTGGTAGATGCTGTTGGTGGTATTGAGGTAACGAATCATTTTGATTTTCCAATTTCGATTGCAGAAAATGAACCTGAATTTCAGGCAAAAGTTGAGCCCGGAACCCATAAAATCAATGGTGAGCAAGCTTTAGTCTATTCACGTATGCGTTACGATGACCCTGATGGTGACTATGGTCGTCAAAAACGTCAACGTGAGGTTATTCAAAAGGTTGTAGCTAAGCTATTGAAGATGGACTCTATTGGTTCTTACAAGAAAAATTTTGTCGGCTGTAAGTTCAAATGTTCAAACCAGTATCGATCTTGGTGATACCAATACTTTGCGTAGCTTGATGGGTTATAGTGATGCCCTTAAAAATATTAAGTCCTACCAATTGGCTGGTTCGGATGCCATGATCAATGGTGGAAGTTATCAAGTAGCTTCAACTGAGGATATTCTTAAGGTACAAAACCGTATTAAGAAGGAAGTCGGTAAGAAGAAAGTTTCTGAATCTAATCTTAAGACTAGTTTGGTTCTCTATGGTTCTGGTAGCTCTAACTATGGCTCAGATGATTTCGTTAATTCTAAAGGAAGTGCGGCTTCGAGTGAAGCTTCTTCAAATTATGAGGCTGGGACATCTGAGGCAGCTGGTGGTGGATCGGTAAGTACCTACAATGGAGGTACTACCTATAGCAATAACTATAGTGAAAACACAGGTAATTATGTTCAGGAACAAGGTACGACAACCCCTACATACAATAATAATGGATCGGGTGTAACTACTTATAGCACTGTTCCAGCGACGCAATAAATAAGGTTGGGTGATTCCCAACCTTTTTGTTATGAAATGATAGCAATATGGTTATTCCTTGCAATGGCTTTTGAGCTATGCTATAATATAGGAAAATAACGAAAGAGAGGCGGAGTAGAAACTTCGTCTCTTGTGTGTGTAAGGAGGTCATAATGTCGCAAAAAATTATTGATCTCGTGACGGCAGTCGTAGCTCCAGCTATTCCTGAGCCATACGAACTGGTCGATATCGAGTACGAAAAGCTTGGCGGTGACTATGTCTTGTCAGTTTTGATTGATAAGCCAGGAGGTATTACTGTAGAAGATACTGCAGACTTGACTGAAATTATCAGTCCCCTCTTGGATACTATTCAGCCTGATCCTTTCCCGGATCAATACATGCTGGAAGTTTCTAGTCCAGGGTTAGAGCGTCCCTTAAAAACTAAAGAAGCTTTGACAAATGCTGTTGGTCAGTATATCAACGTTAGTCTTTATAAGGCTATTGATAAGATCAAGATTTTCCAAGGTGACTTGGTGGCCTTTGATGGGGAGACCCTAACAATTGATTACCTTGATAAGACTCGCCATAAGACTGTTGAAATTCCCTATCAAACAGTTGCTAAAGCTCGTTTGGCAGTCAAACTCTAATCTCTTAGTGTAAATAAAGAAAGGATGCCAGTTTTAGTCTTTGAAGGCTAAAACGACAAAGAATATGAGCAAAGAAATGCTAGAAGCCTTCCGTGTCTTGGAAGAAGAAAAACACATTAACAAGGAAGATATCATTGATGCAGTGGTTGAATCACTTAAATCAGCCTACAAGCGTCGTTACGGTCAGTCAGAATCAGCTGTTGTTGAATTTAATGAGAAAACAGGTGATTTTCAAGTTTATACTGTTCGTGAGGTCGTAGACGAGGTCTTCGATAGTCGTTTGGAAATTAGCTTGAAAGATGCGCTTGCTATCAGCTCTGCTTACGAACTTGGCGATAAGATTCGTTTTGAAGAGTCAGTAGATGAGTTTGGTCGTGTTGCAGCGCAATCTGCTAAACAAACCATTATGGAAAAAATGCGCAAGCAAATGCGTGAAATCACTTATAATGACTATAAACAACATGAAGGTGAGATTATGCAAGGGACAGTTGAACGTTTTGACCAACGCTTCATTTATGTCAATCTTGGTACACTTGAAGCTCAATTGTCTCGCCAAGACCAAATTCCTGGAGAAAGCTTTAAGTCACACGATGTCATCGATGTTTATGTTTATAAAGTTGAAAATAACCCTAAAGGTGTTAACGTCTTTGTAAGCCGTAGCCATCCAGAATTCATCAAACGTATCATGGAACAAGAAATTCCTGAAGTATTTGATGGAACTGTAGAAATCATGAGCGTGTCTCGTGAAGCTGGTGATCGTACCAAAGTTGCTGTTCGTAGTCATAACCCTAACGTTGATGCTATTGGTACTATTGTTGGTCGTGGTGGAAGTAACATCAAGAAAGTTGTCAGCCGTTTCCACCCAACACGTTTGGATGCTAAGACAGGAATTGAAGTTCCTGTTGAGGAAAATATTGATGTTATTCAATGGGTTGAAGATCCAGCTGAATTTATCTACAATGCTATTGCACCGGCTGAAGTGGACTATGTTCTCTTTGACGAAGATGATAGCAAACGTGCGACAGTAGTTGTACCAGATAACAAATTATCTCTTGCAATTGGTCGTCGTGGACAAAACGTTCGTTTGGCAGCTCATTTGACTGGTTACCGTATTGACATCAAGTCAGCTTCTGAATATGAAGCACTCGAAGCTGAAAAAGCTGAGGCTGCTACTGAGGAAGTTGTTGACGAGATTGTTGCAGAAGATGCTACACCTGTTGAAGTCACAACAGAAGAAAGTAACTGAAACAACAGAAAAAGAATAAGAAGAACATAGAGGTGTTTGATGGCTAAAACACGAAAAATACCTTTACGCAAATCAGTTGTCTCAGGAGAAATCATTGATAAACGTGATTTGCTCCGCATTGTAAAAACTAAAGATGGTGAGATTTTTATTGATCCAACAGGAAAGAAAAATGGCCGAGGTGCTTACATTAAACTAGATAATGAAGAAGCTCTCCAAGCTAAAAAGAAACGTGCTTTTAACCATAGTTTCTCTATGGATGTTCCTGAAAGTTTTTATGATGAACTCATTGCTTATGTGGATCACAAGGTCAAAAGAAGAGAGTTAGGTCTTGAATAACACAGAAAAATTGTCAAATATGTTGGGACTGGCACAAAGAGCTGGAAAACTTATTTCTGGTGAAGAACTTGTCATCAAGGCAGTTCAATCAGGACAGGCGAGACTAGTTTTTCTTGCCAATGATGCTGGTAGTAACGTGACTAAAAAGACGACTGATAAATGTAACTACTATAATATAGAAGTCTCCACAGTGTTTAACGCACTGGAATTAAGCATGGCTATTGGTAAACCAAGAAAAACGGTTGCTGTAGTTGATGCTGGATTTTCAAAGAAAATGAGGACTCTTATGGACTAAAGAATAGGAGGACATCACGTGTCAAAAAAACGATTATATGAAATCGCAAAAGAGGTTGGCGTAGAAAGTAAGGTTGTTGTTGCAAAAGCTCAAGAACTTGGACTTTCAGTTAAGAGCCACTCCTCATCAGTTGAAGAAGCTGATGCTAATCGTATCACTTCAAGTTTAAAAGGGGGCACAGCTAAGGCTGAAATTAAGGCAGCTCCCAAGGCAACACCAACTCCTAAAGAGGAAAAGGTAGCGCCTAAGGTTGATAAGGCTCCTGCTTCGAAACCAACTCCTGCTAAGGAGACTCCAAAGGCCGAAGTCAAAGAAGCTCCTGCGACTCCAAAGAAACCACAAAGCCGTAACTTTAAGGCAGAACGTGAAGCGCGTGCCAAGGCAGAGGCAGAGCGTCGTCAAAATGGTGGTGGTCGTGATAACCGTAATCGTAACCGCAATCAACAGGGTAACGATCAAGGTAAACGTCACAATAATGACCGTCGAAACCAAAATGGAAATGGTCAAGGAAACCGAAACAATGGTAACCGCGATAACAATAATAATCGTGACCGTAATTTCCAAGGTAAACAGCGCAATGATCAAGGTCGTAACAACCGTAATGATGCTGCCCGCAAAACTCAGGCAGGACCACGTATTGACTTTAAAGCGCGTGCTGCAGCCTTGAAAGCAGAGCAAAATGCAGAGTATTCACGTCAAAGTGAAACACGCTTCCGTGAAGAGAAAGCTGCAGAGCAACGCCGTGCGAAAGAGCAAGAAAAGGCAAGAAAAGAAAAACAACAGGCAGAAGTAGCTGCTAAAAAAAGCAGTTGCTGAAGCTAAGCTAGCTCCAAAACCTGCACCGGCTGCACAACCTGCTCCAGCTGCACAAGCACAAGATACACGTCGTAAAAAGGCACGTCCAGATAAATCACGTGATAATCGTCGCGAGAATGAAGATGGACCTAAGCAAACAAGAAATAATAAGTGGAATAATCAAAACCAAGTGAGAAATCAACGAAATAGTAACTGGAATAAAAACAAAAATAAAAAAGGTAAAAATAACCGTGGTAATTCAGCTCCAAAACCAGTAACAGAGCGTAAATTCCATGAATTACCAAAAGAATTTGAATACACTGAAGGTATGACGGTTGCAGAAATCGCAAAACGTATTAAACGTGAGCCGGCTGAAATCGTTAAGAAACTCTTCATGATGGGTGTTATGGCAACTCAAAACCAATCTCTTGACGGAGATACTATTGAGTTGTTGATGGTTGACTATGGTATTGAGGCAACCAAGAAAGAAGAAGTTGATAATGCTGATATCGAACGTTTCTTTGTTGACGAAGACTACCTCAACAAAGATGCTATGGTAGAACGTGCACCAGTTGTTACTATCATGGGACACGTTGACCATGGTAAAACAACCCTTCTTGATACCCTTCGTAACTCACGTGTTGCAACAGGAGAAGCTGGTGGTATCACACAGCACATTGGTGCCTACCAAATTGAAGAGGGTGGCAAGAAGATTACCTTCCTTGATACTCCTGGACACGCGGCCTTTACTTCTATGCGTGCGCGTGGTGCTTCTGTTACAGATATTACTATCTTGATTGTAGCTGCGGATGACGGTGTTATGCCACAGACAATTGAAGCCATCAACCACTCTAAGGCTGCGGGTGTTCCAATCATTGTTGCGATTAACAAGATTGATAAACCAGGAGCTAACCCAGAGCGTGTTATCGGTGAATTGGCTGAACATGGCGTTATCTCAACTGCTTGGGGGTGGTGACAGTGAATTCGTTGAAATTTCAGCGAAATTCGGTCAAAACATTGAAGAATTACTTGAAACAGTACTTCTTGTGGCTGAAGTGGAAGAGCTTAAAGCTGACCCAACAGTTCGTGCCATTGGTACCGTTATTGAAGCACGTTTGGATAAAGGTAAGGGTGCGGTTGCGACTCTTCTTGTACAACAAGGTACCTTGCATGTTCAAGACCCAATCGTTGTTGGTAATACTTTCGGACGTGTCCGTGCAATGACTAATGACCTTGGTCGTCGTATCAAGACTGCAGCACCATCAACACCGGTTTCAATTACTGGTTTGAACGAAGCACCTATGGCGGGTGACCATTTTGCCGTTTATGAAGACGAAAAAGCAGCTCGTGCAGCCGGTGAAGAACGTGCCAAACGTGCTCTTATGAAACAACGTCAACAAACACACCGTGTTAGCCTTGATAACCTCTTTGATACCCTTAAAGCTGGTGAATTGAAGACTGTTAATGTTATCATCAAGGCCGACGTACAAGGTTCTGTAGAAGCCTTGGCAGCATCACTCCTTAAGATTGATGTTGAGGGTGTTCGCGTTAATGTTGTTCACTCAGCGGTAGGTGCTATCAACGAATCTGATATTACTCTTGCAGAAGCTTCAGATGCCGTTGTCATCGGATTTAATGTTCGCCCTACACCACAAGCGCGTCAACAAGCGGAAACTGATGAAGTTGAAATTCGTCTTCACAGCATCATCTACAAGGTTATCGAAGAAATTGAAGATGCCATGAAAGGGATGCTTGATCCTGAATTTGAAGAAAAAGTCATTGGTGAAGCTATTATTCGTGAAACCTTCAAAGTTTCTAAAGTCGGAACAATCGGTGGATTCATGGTTACTAGTGGTAAAATCACTCGTGACTCAAGTGCCCGTGTGATTCGTGACGGTGTCGTTATTTTTGATGGTAAATTGGCAAGCTTGAAACACTTTAAAGATGACGTTAAAGAAGTCGGAAACGCTCAAGAGGGTGGTTTGATGATTGAAAACTATAACGATATTAAAGTTGATGACGTTATCGAAGCTTATATCATGGAAGAAATCAAACGTTAATTTTGTTAGCTTTCGAAAAAGCTTACTTAGGAGACAAAGCTAGGTCATCTGGCCTGGCTTTTGTTCCATCATAATAAGAGAGAAAGGATAAGACTATGGGAAATTCATTTCGTGTAGATCGTGTTGGTATGGAAATCAAACGTGAGGTCAATGAAATTCTTCAAAAGAAAGTTCGTGATCCACGCGTGCAAGATGTCACTATCACAGATGTACAGATGCTTGGTGATTTGTCAGCTGCTAAGATTTTTTACACCATTCATTCAACCTTGGCCTCAGATAACCAAAAAGCACAAACTGGTCTTGAAAAGGCTACTGGGACAATCAAAGCGTGAACTTGGTAAAAAAATTGACTATGTATAAGATTCCGGATTTGACCTTTATTAAAGATGAGTCTATCGAATACGGTAATAAAATTGATGAAATGCTTCGTAATTTGGAGCGTAAAGACTAAGAAAAAATTCCTGTCAGTTATGGCAGGAAATTTTGCGTTATAATAGAATAAAAAGGAGGACTTCAATGAAAGTAACGGTCTATTTGGGTGCTAATATGGGTGATAATCCTAGCTTTAAGAAAGCAACAATTGCCTTGGGTCAGTGGATTGCTAAAAATGGGCATACCCTAGTCTATGGTGGCAGTAAGATGGGACTTATGGGAGTTCTTGGTGATACGGTTTTGGAAAATGGTGGACAGGCTCATGGCATTATGCCACAATTCCTCAAAGATAGGGAGATAGCTTATGAGGGGTTAACCTCAATGACCATAGTAGAAACTATGGCAGAACGAAAGACTGCTATGCTAGAGCAAGGAGATCTCTTTATCGCCCTTCCAGGAGGTCTAGGGACACTGGAAGAAATCTCTGAAGCTATTGCAGCTGCTCGAGTCGGTAAATTGGACAAACCCTGTGTTTTCTTCAATCTCAATGGCTATTATGATGCTATGAAAACGATGTTAGATACCATGGTTGCTCATGATTTTTGGAGGCTGAAACAGCAGCAAAATTCCTCTTTACAGATGATTTTTCAGAAATTGCAGCTTTTGTCCAGTCTTATGAACCACCTCAATTGAGACGTTATCGGTAACTTTTATGATAGGTTAGCTCTCTAAGTTTAAAAGGAGAGCTTTTTTGATGAAAAGAGAAAAGTAATTATTTTTCTTTTAAATTTCAGAAAATTAGCTAAAAAAATCCTTAACAAAAATGGTAGATTTGTATATAATAGTGTTTGTAAATTTAATCATTTAACAAATTTTCCTCATCATCTGTGAGTAATATCCATGAATACTTAGTACCCCCACTTGGTTAGGAAAACTTTGCCAATTATTTATTTTTATGGGGAATGTGGGATATAGGATGAAATGGAAGGAATGATAAGTATGTCTATTATGGTTAAACATGTGAGTTTTGATGACTATCAAAAAACACAGACAAACTATAAAGATGCCAATTTTTTACAGTCAGCTGAGATGGCTAAGCTTCAGTTAAGCCGTAATCATATCGGTGAAGTAGAGGCTCTGGTTTTTGAAAGGGATGGCCTGCGGATAGGTCAAGCCATCGTTGTCTATAGAAGAAGCTTTCGTATCTTTAGAAAAGCTCTCTTGTTTCATGGACCCTTGCTAGATTACAATTCTATAGCTGATTTGACAGACCTTCTAGAGGCCTTGATACTATACTTAAAAAAGAAAAATATTGCATCACTTTCTATCCATCCCTATCTTACCGATCTTATTAGGAATGAAGAACTTGAAATCATTGACGAAGATAAGGCTGATGAGGTCTCAAAGGTATTTGAAAAATTAGGCTTTGAGCAGTATTTAGATCCAGAACAGGCTCTAGTTGTTAATCAGATGTTTGTTAAACCAATTGACACGTTTACGACTTCTGATGAGATGCTCTCAGCCTTCTCACCATCTTTGAAGCGAGATTTAAAAAAATTCACTGCTTTGAATGTCAAAGTTGAAGAACTAAGTGAGGACAATCTCAATCAGTTTTATGACATCCTAGTTCGGACAGCAGAGAGAAAAGGATTTTCAGTTCATCCATTGACTATTTCCAAGATTTGAAGAGGAACTTTGGAGAATCTGCAAAGTTTATGTTGGCTTATTTGGATTGTCCAGCTTATTTGGCTTATCTTGATGAGAATATTAAATCTTTTGAAACTAAAATCCAGACTTTAAAAGATGGCCCACAGAAAAAACGAACTAAGGGTCAGATTGCGGATGCCGAAGATCAGCTTAGAAGTTATTATAAACGTTTAGAGCAATTTAAGACCTACCAAGTCACTGGTGACAAATTACCTCTTTCGGCCTATCTTTTTATGGATTATGGCTCAGAAGTCGTCAGCTTTTACGGCGGGAATGATGAAGCCTACCTTAATTTTGGTGGAGCAGTTCTTCTTCATTGGGAAATGCTACAATATGCTAAGCGTGAGGGAAAAGAACGGTTTAATTTTTATGGGACAATCGAAACTGAAGCGGCAAGTACTGGAAAAGGCAATTTTAACTTCAAGCGTCAGTTTGGTGGGCAACTCGAGACTCTTGTTGGCTCTTTTGATAAAACCCTAAATCCTTTCTATGAAATTTTTAAGAAAAACATTAGGTAAAGACTAGTTCCTTATATAGAAAAAAGTCAATTGAGGTAATGAATTTGACCTCAATTGACTTTTTGTCGTTTACAAATATTTTTTAGCGACTTCAATATCGCCAGCATAGTTGTCACGTTTACCATTTACGATTTGGAAGGCATCGGCACCTTTACCAGCAATAACCACAGCATCCTTGGAGACTGTAGTCTCAGACATTGCTGTTTTAATAGCTTCCTCTCGATCAACAATGATACGAACCTCGCGACTGATGTGACTAGCAATTTCCTGACAGATAGCAAGAGGATCCTCCTTGTTAGGATCATCGGCTGTTAGGATGACATCAACATCAGGGTAGGTATTGAGGACATGTCCAAAGTCTTTACGACGGCTTTCACCTTATTTCCTGGAGCCCCTAGAATTAGACTAATACGACCATCTTGATGGCTAGTTACGACTTGTAAGAGCTTATCTAGGCTATCTCCATTGTGAGCATAGTCAACAAATGTCTTAGCCCCATTAGTTTGAGTTAGAACCTCCATACGCCCTGGAACAGAAGTTTGAGCGATTCCTTCCTTGATGTCTTGAAGGCTAGCTCCGAGACGTAGGCAGGCCAGACCAGCAGCCATAGCATTGTCCTGGTTAAAGTCACCGATAAGTTGGATATCATAGTCACCGGCTAATTTCCCACTTGCCTTAAAGCTAAAACCTGAGCCATGTTTAACAGCATTGTCGGAGTTTTTACCATAGAAGTCATGCTCTTTATCCGCAACTTCCTCAGCGATAAAATCAAAGTGATCCATACCGCTATTAACAATAACAACTCGACTGTTTTCCAAGAGAAGACGCTTATGGTAGAAGTAGTCTTCAAAGGTTGGATGTTCAATAGGCCCAATATGGTCTGGGCTGATGTTAAGAAAGACACCTACATCAAAGGTCAATCCATAGACACGCTTTGTCAGATAGGCTTGACTTGAGACTTCCATAATCAGATGGGTCATACCATTAGCAACAGCTTCAGCCATCATACGGAAAAGGTCCAAACTCTCAGGTGTTGTTAAGGTAGACTTGAAGAAGGTTTTTCCGTCTAGTGTCGTGTTCATGGTTGAAAGCATAGCAGGTTTATGACTTTGCTTGAGAATATTGAAGGCAAAGTAAGCTGCTGTTGTTTTCCCTTTTGTCCCAGTAAAAGCCAGCAATTTAAGCTTGTCTTGAGGGTATTGGTAGAAGGCCTGAGCAACGAGGCTCATAGCCTGCTTGATATCTGATACGATAATGACAGGAATTCCCACTTGATAATCTTTTTCAGCCACGTAGAAACTTAAGCCAGCTTTGACAGCATTCTCTAAAAATTCGGGCTTGAAAGCAGCTCCTTTGGCAAAGAAGAGGGACGATGGTGTGACATCACGACTATCATAAGAAAGATGATCAAAAGTCACCCCAGTCATGAATAGTAGTAGTTGTCTTGGTCGATAATATCTCTAAAATTATGGTCCTTTTTAAGAACCTCTAAAACTTGTTCAATAGTAATCATAGTTCCTATTTTAGCCTTAATGTTCTTGTTTTACAAGTCACAGCCAAAAGTTTATAATAAACTAGATTATATTTTATTCTCTAGAAAGAAAGTTATGACTGAAACTAAAACTGATACACAGCAGCAGCAGATGCTAAGAGGGACGGCATGGATGACGGCATCCAATATTATCAGTCGTCTATTGGGGGCACTCTACATTATTCCTTGGTATGCTTGGATGGGTAAACAGGGTGACCAGGCCAATGCCCTCTTTGGTCAAGGGTATAACATTTATGCTCTTTTCCTCTTGATTTCAACAGCAGGTATTCCAGTCGCAATTGCCAAACAGGTATCTAAATACAACACACTTGGAAAGATGGAGACGAGTTTCTTCTTACTCAAGCGTATCTTGTATTACATGATTGGTCTCGGGCTGATCTTTGGTGTTTTCATGTACTTTGCTTCGCCGTGGATGTCTTACCTTTCTGGGGGAGACGAAGATCTAGTTCGCGTCATGCGTAGCCTATCTTGGGCGGTTGTTATTTTCCCATCGATGTCTGTTTTTACGAGGCTTTTTTCCAAGGTTTTAACAACATGAAACCTTATGCCTTGAGTCAGATTGCGGAACAGATTATCCGTGTTATTTGGATGCTGTTGGCTACCTTCTTCATCATGAAAATTGGGACAGGCGATTATGTGACAGCAGTTGTCCAATCGACTTTTGCCGCTTTTATCGGTATGTTGGCTAGTTATGGGGTGCTTTTCTTCTACCTTTGGAAGGAGGGCAAGCTCAAGAGTCTCTTTGGCAAGCAGGCTGTTCATCCGGATATCAATCCAACTGCAATTGTAATTGAAACCTTTAAGGAAGCCATTCCTTTCATTATCACTGGGTCAGCGGTTCAACTTTTCCAGTTGATTGACCAATGGACCTTTATCCGTACTATGGAGAAGTTTACAAGCTATAGCAACAGTCAGCTTCAGGTTCTCTATGCTTACCTATCTTCAAATCCAAGTAAGATTACCATGATTTTGATTGCTGTGGCTATCTCCATTGCTGGGGTTGGGATTCCACTCTTGACTGAAAATATGGTTAAGAAGGATCTTAGGGGAGCAGCAAAACTGATTATTAATAACTTACAGTTGCTTTTGCTCTTTATTGTTCCTGCCATTGTAGGATCAGTGATTTTAGCTAAACCACTTTATACAGTCTTTTATGGTGCGCCAGATAGTCAGGCCCACTTGCTCTTTGTAGCCAGTCTGATTCAAGTTATCTTCTTGGCCTTGTATAGCGTTTTAGCACCAATGCTTCAGGCAATCTTTGAAACCCGCAAAGCTATCAACTATTTTGCGATTGGGGTTTTAGTTAAGGCAATCCTACAGTTACCATTGATTATTTTCTTAGGAGCCCTTGGTCCGGTTATTTCAACAGCCATCGGTTTAGGTGTTCCAATTGCTCTCATGTATAATCACCTCCACACTGTTACGCACTTTAGTCGTAAGACAGTGTTTAGAAAAGCCTTGCTCATCTGTATCCTTACAGTGCTCATGGCTATCCCAGTTGCGGTCTTCTATTGGTTGTTCCAGTTTGTACTGTCACCAACAAGCCGTATGGGTAGTGTGATTTACTTGGTCATTGGAGGAGGCCTTGGAATCGGTGTCTATGGCGTTCTTGCTCTTGTAACTCGTATGGCTGACCAATTGCTTGGTGCCCGAGCAGCTAGCCTACGTGCTAAATTACATATTAAATAAAATCTAAACCAAGTCATGTGGCTTGGTTTTTTT
>OIEK01000210.1_pt1 | contig 15709 bp, 20 predicted proteins | sample 1581821 | NCBI WGS metagenome assembly OIEK01 (sample SAMN03281017, study PRJEB24777) | human gut metagenome | isolation source: fecal sample PR221 from 1 month old male Chinese infant, caesarean... | reverse complement strand
CAATAAAACCAGGTTCATATTTGGTATGAAATGTTCTTTTCTGAGAAGTTGGATCAATATACAACTCATCTCCATCTTCTGTGTATAGTTGGTTGCCTCTTGTTAGGTAAAGTAAATCCTCTAAGTGGTGTCCATCAGTATGTAGGAAATGCTCGATGTATTTGACAGCTTTTAAGATTTCACTTACTTTATCAGAGTATTCATTAGATTCAAGAACACTCTTTTCTAACTCAATCTCTTTACTAGTTCCAAATAGTTGGGTTGGAGTTGCATTAAAATATTCTGCTATCTTATCCAAATTTGCAAAGGTAGGATAGCTTTTTTGTTTTTCGTAGTCAGAGACGGACTGTTTACCGATTCCTAATTACCTCAGTCTCTTCAGTCTGTTAATTTTTTTTCGAAAATTTCTCTTTAATATTAGCTTTCAATTTATCAAATTTTTCACGACGAGCTTCTTTTTTATCCGCAATTAAGCGAGCTTTAGCTTGATGCTCTAAATCTTCTTGAATTTTGAGAGCTGACTCTATTTCTGCCGCAACAGTAGCGACATCCCACCTAGCAATGTGAACCTGATACTTTTCAAAAATAGAATTTAAAACAAATTCATCATTTTCTTGTACAAGTGCAATAATAGCTACTTCGCCATTTGTCAACTTATTACTAACGGTTGTAATTAATACCGAATTGGCCAATTCTTTGTCTGAACCAACGGAGGCGCCAATTGCTCCACCAGCAGCCAAACCAAAGAGAACACCTAGTGGTCCACCTAAAATTCCGATTAAACTACCAATTAATCCGCCTTCGAAATAATCATCTCCTAGGGAATCCATCAAATCAAAGCTATCTTTGACGTTAACAACACCATTTTCAGCTTTTACAATTGAAGCCTGAGCTAATTTTGTATTTTCAGTTTGACCAAACTGTTTTAATTCTGAAAAGGCCTGAAAGGCTTCACTTTCAATATCAAAAATTGAGACAACAACATTTTCCATGGGCTTACACTCCTTTATTACTTTATAGAGATAGAATAAAATCTCCTATATTTAGTAGTACAAAATACTGCTACACAAGGTGAGTTATAGCATACAATAATCTTTTATGTAATATACAATATTTTACAAAGAGATTGAGGTTTTATTACAAAACTTATATTCTATAAATTAGACAACTTTAAAATTTTGATTAAAAAGAAAGATTTGGATAGAGCTGTTGGTAGACTTAGGAAATTTTAAGAACATGCATTAGTTAAACTCAAAATACAAGAAAAGCCTAAAAAGACTATACTGTAAGTGACAAAACAAAACAGGAGGATAGTCCAAATGAGCCACTTACATTAGTCCTGTGAAATACAGAACTAAATCCTTCACTTAAATTACTTGTCTAACTTTTTGGGGTCAGTACAAACAGTGCTTTTTTTGTTGAAATCGCAAAGAATCTAAGCTTTCTTTTTGCAGATAACATTCGCTCTTTTATTTTCGGTATGATTTGAGTCGATGCCCCGTTCTCGACCGGTTATTATTGCAACTTATCGAATGCTAGAGCACTATGCCATCACTTTTTGGAAGAATACTTGGAGCAATTCTACGCAGAATGGAATGCGAAAAAGTGATAATTAAAGAGACGAAAAAGCTGAGAATATGATTTCCCAGCTTTTTGAATGCGATAGAAATAGCAACTAGACTATTTACGAAAGGCCTCAATAATGTAGGTGAAGCCAGTAACTAAAAATGCAAAGGCAATGACATAAACGACAAAGACACCTGTAGCCACTGGATTGAACAGAATCACTAGACCTAGTAAAAATGCAAGCAAGGCTACCCACGTGATATTGCTACCAATAATAGGGAAAATCAATCCTAGACGATTGCCTTTAAAGAAAGCAATAATGGCTTCTACAATTAACCAAATTCCTACAATGGTCGGAATGACGACCGGCAGGGTCACAAAGCCATAAGCAACGAGGTAAAGAGCTAAGAGAAGACTAACAAATCCTTGGAAAAGATAAACAGGTGAGCGAAGCTCTTTTGGTGCAGAGAAATAGCCTAAAATAGCTGCTATAGAAGAAACCAGTAAACCAAATGAAATCCACCAGCTGTAAGCAACAAGATTAGCTACTGGGTTTGTAAATAGGAAAAGTCCTAAAAGGACAAAAACAACTCCTGCAAGGAATAGCAGTAAACGATTAGAAAATTTCATTTCAATACCCCCTATCCTATATAGTATAGTTTGCTAATAAAACTATTGTACTTATTTTTATAGAAAATGTCAATAAAATAAATAAACAATTTGGAAGTTTCAGTCTGACTTACAAAAAGAAAAGGAGTTTTCACTCCTTTTCACAGATTGAAGACAAAGTCCTTATAAAAGTGTCTTCTAAAGATTTTAACTTCAATCTGAAGCGAGGTTATCCTCGCTTTTTCTATTTATCAAACAATTCCTATTTTCAATTAAGAGTTCTAGTGGAGATTTATCCCTTGCTTCAATAAAACCAGGTTCATATTGGTTATGAAGTGTTCTTTTCTGAGAAGTTGGATCAATATACAACTCATCTCCATCTTCTGTGTATAGTTGGTTGCCTCTTGTTAAGTAAAGTAATCTCTAAGTACTGTCCATCAGTTTCTAGAAAAATCTTCGATGTATTTGACAGCTTTTAAAATCTCACTTACTTTATCAGAGTATTCATTAGATTCAAGAACACTCTTTTCTAATTCAATCTCTTTACTAGTTCCAAATAGTTGGGTTGGAGTTGCATCAAAATATTCTGCTATCTTATCTAAATTTGCAAAGGTAGGATAGCTTTTTTGTTTTTCGTAGTCAGAGACGGACTGTTTACCGATTCCTAAATCTTCTGCAAGTTGAGTTTGACTTACTCCTTTTTCTATGCGTAGTCGTGCCAAATTGGGTCCAAAATTTTGAATAATAAAGGTCATGATAAACTCCTGTGTTTTATTTTTAACTTATTCTATCACCTATAAACTTACAAATCAAGTTTTTAGTTGACTACCCAAAATAATTTTTATAAAATATATTTATAACTTGTAAATAAGTTATAAATGATACAAAATAGTTCATAAGTTTAGGAATAGTGAGTGAGGAGGAAGTTGAAGACGAGACTATGACTTATGACTATTCGAAGCCTTGGTGCTAGAAATTGTGTGGACAAGGGCAAAGGACGAGCCTGACGGGAAGTCAGGCGAAGTCCCGAAGACTGCCGTCCAGACAATTTCTAGCCAAGCAAAAGCTGGCTATTCTAACAGCCAGCAAAAAGGGACACTTAGGACAACGTCCAAAGAACGACGGAACGAGCAAACGTTGATTTGACAGTGTTTCTGAGACCTAAAAAATCTAAAAGAAGGGGGGACAATTTTGTTGGTTTCTATACAAGATTTAAGAAGCATTCAAGAACGATGTGAAATAGGAGAATTAGTACAGAGGTTAGATGTCAGTATTGATAGATTAACGGTTATCTGGGATACAGACACTGGTTCCCTAAGACGAATTTTCAAAAATCTGAAACAGGCAATAAGTACAAAAGTTGACTCATTTGAAATATATGATAATGTTCGAGATGATGTCTTTACTTTAGCTAAAGTTTTTAATGAGTATGATTCGATCAATATTATATTTTTTCAATTATCCACTTATGGAGGTGAACAATTAATTCGAATTGATTTCAATCCTAATACTTTAAAAGAATTTGATGGAATGAAAGTATGGAGGCAATTAATGTATTTTGCCAGATTGAATTCATTGATGGTACGTTTGTCTCGTTTTGATTTAGCATTTGACATTTTCAACAGGCCTGATATCGTTAATTTGCAACATATTAAAGGTGGTGTTACCCATAAGGTCTTCTATGGTCGAGGGGGCGAATTAGAGACGAAATATTGGGGTTCTAACGGTAGTAATGTACAAGTTAGGTTATATGATAAGAATAAAGAAATCATTGCTCACAAGCGCGAAGAGAAGCTAGATTTGGCTGTAAATCCGTTTTGGTGGAGACTGGAGTTCCAACTCAGAACCAAAGCGATTGGTGAGGAGATGGTCCAAGATATTATGAATCGACTTGATAATTTCGGATTTTATAAGCTAGAACATATTCGAGTAGAGCAAAGAGCATTTACAATTATCTTTCTCAACAATCCTGAACTGTTATCATTGGCTTTTCCAAATTTAAAATCAGACAGCATCAAAAAGAAAAAAACAAGAGTCCGCAAACTATTGAGAGAAGAAACGAACCAATTTGCGGAAGAATTAAAAGAAGTATTAATACAGAATCTCCCTAAATTAAATACAGAATTACAACTACTTGTAGGTGAGTTTCTGAATTTAGAAAATAAATAAGGAGGATAACTATGGACAATAATTTAATTAGTAACAAAGAATTAATTGAAATGGGCTATCGCCCTCATACAGCGAATGATATCATTCATCAGGCAAGAGAATTACTTGTATCACGAGGCTATACATTTTATAATCGCAAACGTTTGATGGTTGTTCCAAAAAAGTGTTGTAAATGAGATTCTAGGAACAGAGGTGGCGTAATATGGCAAGTGTTCGTTATCGAAAGCGAGGAGATAGCAACTTATGGACCTATGAAATTCGTAACGAAGGAAAGACTGTTGCTCATAATAGCGGTTTTAAAACAAAAAAGCTTGCAGAGTCAGAAGCTGAACCGATTCTGCAAGAACTTCGTTTAGGGAAAAGAATTTCTAGAGATATTTCTCTTGTAGATCTATATCAAGAATGGCTTGAACTAAAAATTCTACCGAGTAGCAGGTCGGAAGAGACAAAGAAAAAATATCTTCTCCGTAAAAACACAATTGAAAGATTATTTGGAAATAAAAAAGTCACTCAAATTCGTGCGAGTGAATACCAAAGAATAATGAATAAGTATGGGCAAACAGTTGGTAGAAATTTTCTTGGTAGATTGAATACTGGAATCCATCAGAGCATCCAAATGGCAATTGCCGACAAAGTTCTAATAGATGATTTTACACAACATGTCGAGTTATTTTCATCCAAAGAACAACAGATGACCGAAGAGAAATATTTGCATACAGAAAGGACTATCTGGATTTACTTTTAGCAGTAAAGAGAAAATTTGATTACCAACGATCAATTGTTCCTTATATCGTCTATTTTCTATTAAAAACAGGGATGAGGTTTGGAGAGTTAATAGCGTTAACTTGGAATGAAGTTGACTTTGACAGAGGACTGTTAAAAACATATAGAAGGTTTAATACCCTTTCTCATAAATTTGTCCCTCCAAAAAATCAAAACGTCTATTCGTATGGTACCGATAGACGAAGAATGTATTAAGATATTACAAGTCCTAAAAATTGAACAAGAGAAGGCTAATAAAGAGCTAGGTGTCAAGAACAGGTATAAAATGATTTTTCAGCATTATGGATATATTCATATGGTACCAGATATTGCTAGTGTCAATAAAGCTTTGAGTGTTCTTTTAAATGAATTAGATATTTATCCAATTATCACGACAAAAGGAGCACGTCATACCTATGGAAGTTACCTCTGGCACAAAGGATTTGACCTTGGGGTTATTGCAAAAATTCTAGGGCATAGAGATATTTCAATGTTAGTAGAAGTATATGGACACACTTTAGAGGAGAAAATTTTTGAGGAATTTAATCAAATCAAAGATGTCTGGAAAGATTGCTCATAAAAAAATATGGGGCAAATGATGGGGCAAATCAGTTATAGACAAGCAAAAAAGCCTTTTAAATCAAGGCTTTTTCTTCTGTATTTCTATGCCCCCTACAGGGCTCGAACCTGTGACCCATGGATTAAGAGTCCACTGCTCTACCAACTGAGCTAAGGAGGCTGGATGCTGTATTGGTACCGATGATCCACGGTTTGTATTGAACCCGCGACGTAAAAAAGCAGGTGGGCGACTCGCTACTAACTTCAGTTGCTTCTGGGTGAGCCAGCCTGCACACTGTTAATAGACCTCTGTCTCCCGATAATACAAAAATTAGTCGGTCAACACTTATATGTGGATTCGTATACCACAGCAATTTCTATGTTTTTTATAATACCACTTTTGAAAATTATTGCAAGAGGAAAAATTCAATTTTTTTGCAATCGTTTTCGTTGATTCCTCTCGTATTACCTAGATAACTTATCGATCCGTTCTTTATTAGCTCCAAGAGCTCTTTCATATTTTCCGGTTTCATTGGGTTGGAAATAATTCACACCTCTTAATTTATCCGGAAGATATTGTTGTTTGACCCACTTTTCAGGATAAGCATGGGGATACTTGTAATCTTGTGCATTGCCCAGTTCCTTGCTTCCAGCATAGTGTCCATCTCTCAAATGACGAGGAATCGGTAAATTTCCTGATTTTCTAAGGTCTGCCAAGGCAGCATCCATAGCCATATAAGCCGAATTCGACTTAGGAGATAAAGCTAAGTCAACAACTACATTGGCAATCAAAATTCGCGCCTCTGGGAAACCTACTTTCTGTGCAGCTTCCAAAGCTGTAACCGTGTGAACTTGCGCATCAGGATTAGCTAAACCAATATCCTCGTACGCAATCACAGTCAAGCGTCGTGCTAGACTAGGGAGATCTCCTGCTTCAACCAAACGTGCTGCATAGTGAAGACTGGCATTAACATCAGAGCCTCGAATAGATTTTTGCAAAGCAGAAAGTACATCATAGTGTCCATCACCGTCTTTATCCATGGTGATGTAGCTACGTTGTAAACTATTTTCCACTGTATCTAAAGTAATATGGCGAAGCCCATCTTCTGAAGCTAGCGTCGACATGACAGCTAAATCTAAGGAATTATAAGCCGAACGTAAATCACCATTAGTAGCCGTAGCAATAAAATCTAGAGCATCCTCATCTAACTGGACATCAAAGTCAAAGCCACGCTCCTTGTCCTCTAGAACACCTAGGATAGCTTCCTTAATATCCTCGTTAGAGAGTGGTTCCAACTCAAATATTTGTACACGACTACGGATGGCTGGTGTGACAGAAAAAAACGGATTCTCCGTTGTAGCCCCAATCATGATAATATTGCCATTCTCTAAGAGTGGCAATAAAAAGTCTTGTTTAGCTTTATCCAAACGATGAATCTCATCTAGAAGCAGAACTAAGCCACCTGAAAATTTAGCCTCTTCCGCAATTTCCTGCAGGCGTTTCTTGCTATCAACAGTAGCATTAAAGGTTCTAAAAGCAAATTTTGTTGTTCCTGCAATAGCACTAGCTATTGAGGTCTTCCCGATTCCTGGTGGCCCGTAGAGAATCATTGACGACAGCATATTCGCTTCTACCATACGGCGAATAATTTTACCTTCACCAACCAAATGCTTCTGACCAATCACCTCTGAAATTGTACGTGGACGCATGCGTAGAGCAAGATTATCTGGCATCTTCTCTCCTTTTTTTAACTGATTTTTTCTTATTATAATAAGCATATACTATTTTGTTATAAAAAGAAATTATAAATAGTTCTTGTCAAACCTAAATTCTTATGATAGAATGTTTTGGTATGTGGTGCTAGCACATCCGTAATAAATTCTACCTAGGAGGAAAACACGAAATGGCTAAAGTATGTTACTTTACAGGACGTAAAACTGTTTCTGGAAACAACCGTTCACACGCTATGAACAAAACTAAACGTGCCGTTAAACCTAACCTTCAAAAAGTTACTATCCTTGTTGATGGTAAACCTAAAAAAGTTTGGGCTTCAGCTCGTGCGCTTAAATCTGGTAAAGTTGAACGCGTTTAATCTTATTGGATATTAAGAGAGATGACTTTAGTCATCTCTTTTTTTGTTCATCGTCTTTCCCTTTTGGCTATACTTATGTTATAATAAAGAACTAACAGATAATTCTTATAGAAAGAAGGTGTCAGTATGGGATTTACAGATGAAACTGTTCGTTTCAACCTAGACGACGGTAGCAAAGATGAAATCAGTAATACTTTGACAAATGTTTACCGTTCGTTGGCTGAGAAAGGTTACAATCCTATCAACCAAATCGTCGGTTATGTTCTGAGCGGTGACCCTGCTTATGTTCCGCGTTATAATGACGCCCGTAACCAGATTCGTAAATACGAACGTGATGAAATCGTTGAAGAACTCGTTCGCTATTATCTTAAAGGAAATGGAATTGACCTCTAATGCGAGTAATGGGACTTGATGTTGGCTCAAAAACAGTAGGAGTTGCGATTAGTGATCCCCTCGGTTTTACAGCCCAAGGCGTTGAAATTATCAAAATTGACGAGGAGGCTGAAGAGTTTGGTTTCGACCGACTAGGCGAGCTCGTTAAAGAATATAAGGTAGAAAAATTTGTTGTTGGTCTTCCTAAAAATATGAATAACACTGAAGGACCACGTGTTGAGGCAAGCAAAGCCTATGGTGACAAAATCAAGGAAATCTTTGGAATTCCTGTAGATTACCAAGACGAACGCTTGACAACTGTTCAAGCCGAGCGTATGCTGGTTGAACAAGCAGATATCAGCCGTGGTAAACGTAAAAAAGTTATTGATAAATTAGCTGCCCAACTTATTCTACAAAACTACCTCGATCGAATGTTTTAAGAAAGTGTATTAGAGACCTAATAGTCAAGTGACAATCTAGTAAATTGCCAAGCAATATACTAGATTTCCTCACTATTCAGTGCTCTCTACAAAAAGGAGAACAATATGTCACACAATCACGACCACAACCATAATCATGAAGTCATCACTTTAGTAGACGAACAAGGAAATGAAACACTTTTGAAATCTTGTTGACTATTGATGGACGCGAAGAATTTGGTAAAAACTATGTTCTTTTGGTACCAGCTGGTGCTGAAGAAGATGCTAACGGAGAAATTGAAATCCAAGCATACTCATTCACTGAAAATGAAGACGGTACTGAAGGCGACCTTCAACCAATCCCTGAAGATTCAGATGCTGAATGGGATATGATTGAAGAAGTTTTTCAATAGCTTCATCGAACGAAAACTAAAAATTATTCAATGCCATAGGCAAAGAAATGAACTTGTTAAAAAGTAGATTGGGATATTGTATCTCTAGATCTCATTTTTTAGATATTATTTTCTTAAATGTAAGAAATTAGAGGAAAATTGACTAAATGGTATTATCTGATATACTTTAAATAAGACAATTAGGGATAAGACCCTTTTATTTATAACTTTCCAAATGTCAACAAAGGAGTTTAATTGTGAGTCCATATAACGAAGACAATACTTTAGATTCAAGTGGCTACCAAGGTTATCATCGAAGCCACCATCGCTCTCATACACAAGATAATCAATCCGAAAAGATTGAAGTGACAATTCAGGGACATACAGAAGAATCAAATTCGTCTCAAATAGAGAAAAAAACTAAAATTTCACTTCCATGGAAGCATAAAGGCCATATCCTGATTCTCAGTTTGATTTTGAGTATTTTTAGTATATCAGTGCCCTGCTTTACAGACTTTGCCAATAATATACAGTCTCAAAACCTTTACATTGCAAAAATGTTTGCCAATGGTAGCTTACCCTACTCTGACTTTTTTGCGACAGGCGGCTTCTTTTATTACTTACTAGTTTCTCTGGCTTTCCGTTTAGGATCAACTCTTTGGCTGATTCCTATTCAATTCCTTAGCTACTATCTTTCTGGAAGTTACCTTTACAAGACTGTCATGCACATGACAAATAAGAAGGAAATTGCCACTCTAATTAGTATTATTTTCTATGTTACTAATGGAACACTTGGTTTTGGAGGGCTCTACCCTATCCAATTTGCTATGCCTTTTGTCCTAGGTGCCATCTTCTTCTTAACTCGTTACTTTGCGGGTCACAGTCGTGATGAAGCCTTTATTCTTTACGGCTTCGCTGGCACTGCGGGAGCTCTTTTTGAAGCTCGAACTCTTATTTTCTGGATATTGTCACTTGTGACAATCTTCGTTTACAACCTTGTCAACAAGCACTTTGCTCGTGGTTTTTATCAAGTTCTTTGTATTATTTTTGGTAACATTCTAGTATTGTATCTATGTCTTTACTTTATCCTAAATTTACAAATTACATCGGACTATATTAACCAAGTTTTGGTTTACAACTTTACACAACTTGCTGTAGAAAAAAATGACTTTCTACTTACGTTAGCTTACCAAAGTTTTGCTGTTATAGGCTCTGGATTACTTATTGGTGCACTGACTACAAGCAACCACCTTCTTGGCGATGCTAAAGATAAGAGTATCAAGTGGGTACTACTCCTTAGTTTTATCTTTACAGTGGTTTACAGCTTGTTCTCTCAAAGTTTTGGGCTTTACAGTATTCTCAACATCGTACCTTATGGTCTAGTCTTGACAGCACTTTCTTTTAGATGATGCTATTTAAAAAAGAGAGCAGAGCGAACTTCTCACCGACGTCGTAATGGTAACCAGATTCACACACTTAAAGTTTTTTGGTATATTCCTTAGTCGTAATTACTTCTTACCTATTGCAGTCTTTGCATTTTGCTTTCGCGATGCCAATCATTATGTTCCTATTTAATTTAGGAAATAATACTGAACGTAGTACTGTTGCAAATTACCTCGCTAAAAATACTAAGAAGGATGAAACTATCTACGTTTACGATTCATCAGCAAAAATTTATTTGGAAAGCGGTCGTAAAGCAGCCTCACAATTTGTTCTTCCAGAACTTAACACAGCTAAATCTAGTCATCAGAAAGCTCTCTCAGATACTATTATCCAAGATTCAGCACAATATATCGTTGTCCAACAAGATACACAACTACCTTCTGATGTTAAATCTACACTTTCAAAAAACTATAAAAAAGCCCCTGTAAAAGGCGTTGAACGATACACTGTTTACGTCCTAAAATAGGTCGAAAAATCAATATATAGTGGTTGAGATAAAAATATACCACAATATATTGATTTTTTTTGCCTAGTGCTATAATTAGTAGCGAGGTGATTTTTAGATGATTACATTAGAAAAAGAAAAGGTTACAATCAACCCTGATATCAAAGTCATCAAACGTGATGGTCGTATGGTTGTCTTTGATTCAAGTAAAATATATGAGGCTATCCTAAAAGCAAGTGAGGCTATTACACCTATCACACCCTTGATTGAAGCAAAGTTGGAGGGAATTGCCAACCGTATTGTTGCTGAAATCAATGACCGCTTCACTCAAAATATCAAAATATATGAAATCCAAAGCATAGTAGAGCACGAGTTACTCGAAGCTAACGAATATGCTATCGCTCAAGAATATATCAACTATCGTACCAAACGTGATTTTGAACGTTCTCAGGCTACTGACATCAATTTCACCATTAGTAAACTTGTTAATAAAGACCAGGCTGTTGTTCATGAAAATGCTAATAAAGATAGCGATCTTTACAATACACAACGTGATTTAACCGCAGGAATTGTCGGAAAATCTGTAGGACTTAAGATGCTTCCTCCACACGTGGCAAATGCTCATCAAAAGGGAGATATCCATTTCCACGATTTAGACTACAGCCCTTACACACCTATGACCAACTGTTGTTTGATTGACTTCAAAGGCATGTTGGCAAATGGTTTTAAAATTGGTAACGCTGAAGTTGAAAGTCCTAAATCCATTCAAACTGCAACAGCACAAATTTCACAAATCATCGCAAATGTTGCCTCTAGTCAATATGGTGGCTGTACTGCAGACCGTATCGATGAGTTTTTAGCTCCTTACGCAGAACTTAACTACAAAAAACACTTAGCTGATGCTAAAGAGTGGGTAGCTGAAGAAAAACGTGAAGACTATGCACGCGCCAAAACGCGTAAAGATATCTACGATGCTATGCAATCTCTTGAATACGAGATTAATACGCTTTTCACTTCGAACGGACAAACTCCCTTTACCTCTCTCGGTTTCGGTTTAGGGACAAACTGGTTTGAGCGTGAAATCCAAAAGGCTATCCTACAAGTTCGTATTTTAGGACTTGGCTCCGAACACCGTACTGCCATTTTCCCTAAACTCATTTTTACCTTAAAACGTGGACTCAACTTAGAGCCTAGCTCACCTAACTACGATATTAAGCAACTAGCTCTTGAATGTGCAACAAAGCGTATGTATCCAGATGTCTTGTCATATGACAAAATCGTTGAATTGACAGGTTCCTTTAAAGCTCCTATGGGATGTCGTTCCTTCCTACAAGGGTGGAAGGATGAAAATGGTATTGAAGTTAATTCTGGACGAATGAATCTGGGTGTTGTAACCCTTAATCTTCCTCGAATTGCCCTAGAATCTAAGGGAGACCAAGATAAATTTTGGGAAATTTTTGAAGAAAGAATGGGAATTGCCAAAGATGCACTCATCTACCGAGTTGAACGTGTCAAAGAAGCTACACCTGCTAATGCACCTATTCTTTATCAGTACGGGGCCTTTGGCCAACGTCTGGGTAAATTCGACAATGTAGATCAACTCTTCAAACATCGTCGTGCAACCGTATCACTTGGTTATATTGGGCTTTATGAAGTAGCATCTGTTTTTTATGGTAGTGACTGGGAGACTAATCCAGAAGCCAAAGCGTTCACGTTAGATATCGTTAAATCTATGAAAAATGCTTGTGAAAGTTGGTCTGACGAATATGATTATCATTTCTCTGTTTATTCAACACCATCAGAGAGTTTAACGGATCGTTTCTGTCGTTTGGATACTGAAAAGTTCGGTGTCGTGACTGATATCACAGATAAAGAATATTACACCAACTCTTTCCACTACGATGTTCGTAAAAATCCAACACCATTTGAAAAATTAGAATTCGAAAAAGCTTACCCAGAAGCTGGCGCAACTGGTGGATTCATCCATTACTGCGAATATCCAGTCCTCCAGCAAAATCCAAAGGCACTCGAAGCTGTCTGGGACTTTGCTTATGACCGTGTCGGTTACCTCGGAACGAATACTCCAATTGATAAATGCTACAAGTGTGACTTTGAAGGGGACTTCACCCCAACAGAACGTGGATTCATGTGTCCTAACTGTGGCAACACAGATCCTAAAACAGTTGATGTTGTCAAACGTACTTGCGGCTATCTAGGAAATCCACAGGCACGCCCAATGGTTAAAGGACGCCACAAAGAAATCTCTGCTCGAGTCAAACACATGAACGGTTCAACCATAAAATATGAAGGTAAACACCTTTAATAAGACCTAGAATACATTATAATGAACTAGAAGCAGCTGGATGATATCTTCCAACTGCTTTGCTTATTTCATTTTTAGAAAGGAATATAATGGGAAAATATCAATTAGATTATAAAGGTATGCAACAAGTGGAACGTTACCATGAAAAAAAATGCAACCGTCAAAAACGATAAAAAAGCACGAGTCCAAGCCCTTTTGAAAAAAGCTGGAAAGAAGAAATAATATGATCTTACGCCGACCGAGTCAAACAGATAAAGAAGCTATCTTAGAGATGATGGCTGAATTTGAAAGGGAGCAATCTGCTCATGATGGTGGATTTTGGAACCCCGACAATTTTGTTTATGAAGAGTGGCTAGAAGAAAATATTCAAGCGGAAGCGGGACTCAATATTCCTGAAAACTGGGTTCCTGCTATCCAGCTGGTTAGTTTTGACGAAGCGGATCATGCTCTTGGTTTTCTCAACCTTCGTCTCCGATTAAATGACTACTTACTAGAAAAAGGGGGCCATATTGGCTACTCTATCCGTCCATCCGAACGAGGAAAGGGTTATGCGAAAGAATCACTCCGTCAAGGCTTACAAGTAGCTAAAGACAAGAATATTCATCGTGCTCTGGTCACTTGTAGTATCAAGAATTCTGCTAGTCGAGCTGTTATATTAGCCAATGGTGGCCAGTTGGAGGACATTCGCCATGAAACTGAGCGCTATTGGATAGATTTGGAGTAGAATCATGACATGGAATACACCAAAACCACAGGAATGGAAGTCTGAAGAACTTAGCCAAGGACGTATTATTGACTACAAAGCTTTTAATTTCGTTGATGGTGAAGGCGTACGTAACTCACTTTACGTCTCTGGTTGCATGTTTCATTGCGAGGGATGCTATAACGCTGCCACCTGGTCCTTTAAAGCTGGGATTCCCTATACTAAAGAACTTGAAGAACAAATCATGCGGGACCTAGCTCAACCTTATGTACAAGGTCTCACGCTACTTGGTGGTGAACCCTTCCTAAACACAGGAATTCTCATTCCCCTAGTCAAACGCATTCGTGAGGAACTTCCAGAAAAAGATATCTGGTCTTGGACTGGTTATACTTGGGAGGAGTTGATGCTTGAAACTCCGGATAAACTAGAACTTCTTCAACTCGTTGATTTTCTCGTTGATGGTCGCTTTGACATCACTAAAAAGAACCTTATGCTCCAGTTTCGAGGATCATCTAATCAACGTATTATTGATGTCAAAAAATCTCTTGATCAAGGAGAAGTTGTTATTTGGGACAAGCTAAATGACGGTCAAACGAACTATGAACAAGTCGATCGTAAAGATATGCTATAAAAAAAGTCTGAGCTTATAACTCAGACTTTTTTATGCAATTTTAACAAAAACTAGCTCATTATTAGAGGATAAATCCTCACGATAATTAAACTCATCAAAAGACAATTTTCGTAAATCATTAATCGTTTGACAATTCTCCTCCATAACAGCTGTCAAAAAAGCCCCTCTTGCCTTTTTTGGAAATCGTAGAGTGAGTCTTAAGAACCCCATTGCGGTCTTCCATAAAACTAACCGTGAATAACTGCTTACGAAGAGTTGGACTAAAAACATCCTCGAATTCACTCGAAAGCAAAGAAACAACTGGAACTTGATTCTCATCCAAAAATTGGTCATATTCGGCACGCCAATAGTTTTTTAAGGACTGACCATTAACCTTTATCTTCGTATGAAAGTCATGACGATGTTCTTGAATCGGGTAAAAAGCGGGAATGATTCCATAAAAAGAAGATGTGATAAATACTTGTTGACCTAAGAAATCTTTTTCACATGTGGATAAGTCACTACGTTTGATGTGACGATACATCAGACCATTAAAAAGCTCGACAGCCGGATAGCTCTTCGCTTCTCCCGACAAAATCGCAGCCCAGCGCTGCTTTTCTTTCTCAGCCTGCTCAGGCTTTATTTTATAAGCTGTGGATAATTCATCTGTGGACAATTTTGCCATTTCAGTTAGGATAGCCGCACTCTTTTCGGATAATTTTTGAGACGAAACTTCCTTACTGGCCTTCATTTCTTTTGCGGTTGGAATTAAAAATCTAATCATACTGATATTGTAAAGTCAAGCAGGCATTTCGTCAAGAATTCTTTCCAACAAAAAAGAAGCTAACGTTCGTCAACTTCCTTTTTTGTTAGTCATCTAAATCAACAAAACGACCTAGAATATGTACATTTTCTGCGATGGAGACAAAGGCTTTGGAATCTGCCTTTCTCATATAATGCTTGAAGTCAGTATACTCTTCACGCGTAATAATCGCTAGTAATACTGCTTTCTTTTCGTGATTATAAGTCCCTTCCGCATCATTAATCATCGTTACTCCACGGTGGAGTTTTTTCTGAATCATCCTTACAACTGGGTCGGGATTACTTGTGACAATCATAGCCTGCATTTTCTTTTGTTTCGTGAAAATCGCATCTGTAACTCGACTAGAAACAAAAATAGTCACCATTGAATAAAGAGCATATTCCAACCAAAAAGAATGCCCGCAAAAACCATGATAATCCCAT
>OIEK01000209.1_pt1 | contig 15733 bp, 14 predicted proteins | sample 1581821 | NCBI WGS metagenome assembly OIEK01 (sample SAMN03281017, study PRJEB24777) | human gut metagenome | isolation source: fecal sample PR221 from 1 month old male Chinese infant, caesarean... | reverse complement strand
GTATTTTTTTTTGCAATAAATTTTTTTATGAAAAAGCATTTTTTTAAGACATTTTGTTCATTTTTTTGTATAGAATAGCTATGGAGCAATTTAGAAAATTGACAATTGAATAGAAAAGGATGTGAACAAATGGCAAAAGAAACAAATGTTAAGTTAGTCACGGTGAGTGTTTTTGTGGCAACATTTATGACAGCCATTGAAGGGACCATTGTGTCTACTGCGATGCCAACGATTGTCGGCTCGTTACATGGCATGGAAATTATGAACTGGGTATTTTCAATTTATTTATTAACGAATGCGATGTTAACACCGATTTATGGGAAACTTGCAGATAAAATTGGTCGTAAACCTGTCTTCATGATTGGCATTATCATTTTTATTTTGGGCTCCTCGTTGTGTGGCTTTGCTCAAGATATGTTGACTTTAATTATTGCCCGAGCAATTCAAGGTGTGGGGGCAGGCGCAATTTTACCAGTTGCATTAACGATTATTGCCGATATGTATTCATTGGACAAGCGAGCGAAAATTTTAGGTTTAAACAGTGCCGCCTGGGGAATTGCTAGTATTTTTGGTCCGTTAGCAGGTGGTTTTATTGTAGATACAGTCGGTTGGCATTGGATTTTCTTCATTAATGTTCCTATTGGACTTGTTTTATTGGGCTTGATTAGTATTTTCTTAGTTGAACCAAAGCGGGAACGGACCAAGATGCCAATGGATATTTTGGGCAGCGTCACTTTGATGGCAGTGCTGCTAACGTTATTGCTAGGTTTTCAAATGATTAGCGATAATGGTTTTACATTAGTAACATTTGGTTGTTTGAGTTTGAGTGTGCTCTTTTTTGTAGCATTTGTGATGATAGAAAAACGCGCGCAAGACCCAGTGATTGATTTGCATTTATTTAATCAACCAACGTTTGTTTTAGTAAATCTTATTGCAGCGCTTATTAGCGGTTTCTTAATGGGGATTGATGTCTACATTCCGATGTGGATGCAAGGTGTCTTAGGAAAAAGTGCAGGAATTGGTGGCTTAGTTTTAGCGCCTATGTCGTTACTTTGGATGGCTGGATCATTTATAGCAAGTAGCTTTATGGAGAAATATGCTATGAAAAAAGTCTTAACGATTGGGTTATCGATTCTATTAGTCGGGGCCATCTTTTTAGTGGTAATGCCAATGGCCGTTCCGTTTTGGCTTTTCTTTGTAGTGTCTTCTGTCTTAGGAGTTGGTTTTGGGATTACTATCACAACGACTACGGTGACCGCACAAAGTACAGTGGAGCCTGAAAAAATGGGGGTTGCAACATCGTTTAATACGTTGGTGCGTACAATTGGGCAGACTGTGATGGTGTCAATTTTTGGTGTGATTTTAAATGCAGGAATGTTTGCGAAATTGGAAGCGAGCGCGTTAAACGTCGATGCAGATGTCATGAATCAATTAGTGAATCCACATACTGCAAATTTAATTCCAGCTGCGTTGTTAAAACCATTACGCGGTATCCTCTATGCAGGTCTGCATAATGTTTACTTAGTCGGTGCGGGCTTAGTTGTTGTCGCTCTTTTGTTAAATATTTTCGCAAAAGCGCAACGAGCGAAGGTTTAGTGGTACACTAATAGAAAGAGTATTGGAGGGAAAAGTAGATGGCCTTTTTACAAGCAAATATTTATTCAAATGTATTGGAAATGGAAGTGAATGTGAACGTAATTTTACCACAAGAAACGGTAAAAAAAGTGGGCACAAGTACCCAAGCAGCATTAACAGATATTCCCGTGTTGTATTTATTACATGGGATGGGAGGAAATCACAGCGTCTGGGCTCGCAGAACCTCTATTGAGCGGTATGTCGCTGATTTGGGGATTGCTGTCATTATGCCGTCCACGGATTTAGCTTGGTATACGGACACGCAATACGATATGAACTATTGGACGTTTATCTCAGAAGAATTACCGAAAATTTGTCATCAACTCTTTCCACAGTTAAGTACAAAACGAGAAAAAACCTTTGCCGCTGGTTTGTCAATGGGTGGTTATGGCGCCTTGAAATTAGGATTAGCGAAACCAGAATCTTTTGCAGCCGTTGCTTCTTTGTCTGGGGCAGTCAGTTTATCATCCACTAGTTTTGGGGAATTATTAAAAGTCCGTAAGCGAAGCTATTGGGAAGGTATTTTTGGCCCGTTAGATCAAATTGAAGGTTCCATTCACGATCCGCTGTATTTATTACAACAATTAGTAGAAAGCCAAACAGAAATGCCCCAATTTTACCTTTGTTGTGGGGAGCAAGATATGTTACTTTCTGCTAATCAACAGATGGCTCAAGCGTTGGAACAGGCACAGGCAAGTTACACTTTTGAAACTGGACCAGGAGAACATGACTGGGTGTTCTGGGATGAATGGATTCAAAAAGCCTTGGCTTGGCTACCGATACCAAAATAGAGAAAGTAGTTTTCGCTATTTATTTTAAAAGTTAACCCTTGGTCCGTCAGTCATTTCGACTGACGGACCAAGGGCTTTTTTTATTTAGATGAAGAGGTGTTATATGCTTGCAACCCATCTAAGTAGGTTTTAACAGCTTGAATAAAGGCGGATTTTTGGTGAATGGAGCGCCGAAATTGAATGCTTTCCTCCATGTATGTTAACCCATTGTCGGAGACATATTGTTTCATGTGCAGCACTTGTTCTTTTAAATAGTCATCTCCGTTCAACACTTGCAAAACGAGCTGTTTTTCCTCCGTTGCGTCCATAATCATCCCAAATAAAAGATGTTGTAAAGACGTTACTGCTAAATGAGTCATTTCTGGTGAAAAACCTGCTTCTCTTAAAATGCCCATCATTTGATTTAAATGGCGTAATCGTTGGGGATAGGCAGGGACGGTTTGGATTTCGATAGCTACGGCACAGGGAAATTGTTGATAGAGATCATAATAGTTTTCCATGAAGGCCAGTAAGTCAGAATACCATTCACCACATAATGCAGGTTCTTGAAAGTGCTCTTCAATCGCTTCAGCCATACTTTGAAGTAAGGCTTGCTTATTTTTAAAATACCAATAAATTGCGGGCGCCTGTACACCAAGCTGTTTGGCGACTTTACGCATAGAAAGTTGTTCTAAAGTGGGACTTTTTTCTAACAAAGAAAATGCGGCTGCAATAATCGTGTCTTTTGATAATTTCGGTTCCATGATTTTAGCTCCTATTAAACGTTATCTTCGTAAGTTTATCAAAAAGAAGGTACACTTTATGATAGGAAAAACTTGTGAAAAATTAACTTGTTCGCTTGTATTTTACCACTAAAAATGGTAAATTATGAATCGGCCTTATTTACAGTGTTAAATTGGTGAAGTCAATGAGCAAATTGATTTTTTTGTAATGGGGAAGAATTCGCAGACCAACACTGAAGAAGCAGGGAACTATTTTAAGAAAGTAGGGATAAGATGGACCTTATTATTCAACACGCCAAAAAATACAAAGGCTCGGTAGTTATTGCCTTGTTGGCGGTGATCGTAATGGTTGTCTCAGCACTTTGGCAACCAAAATTGTTACAACAAGATGTTGGAAGCAATTATGAATGACGATAGCGACAAAATGAAAAACTTAGGGATTCAATTAATTGTCCATTGCAGGATTAGGACTCGTTGCAGGGGTTATTAATACAATTTTTTCTGCCAAAGTTGCCCAAGGTGTCAGTGCTGACATTCGTGAAGCAACTTTCCGCAAAATCCAAACCTTTTCATTTGGCAATATCGAAAAATTTTCAGCAGGTAACTTAGTTGTTCGTTTAACAAATGACGTTACTCAAATTCAAAATGTCATTATGATTGCGTTGCAGACACTTTTTAGAATTCCTTTTTTATTTATCGGGAGTTTTATTTTAGCGATGCTAACCTTGCCACAACTATGGTGGGTGATTGTTGCACTTGTCATCGCAGTTATTTTGATTTCTATGCTGTCCTTTTCGCAAATGGGCAAGCATTTCATGATTATTCAAAACTTGATTGATAAGATTAATGGTATCGCAAAAGAAAATTTGTTAGGCATTCGTGTCGTCAAATCATTTGTTCAAGAAAAAAATCAATTGTCACGTTTTACAAAAGTGAGTGAAGAATTAACCACCCATAACTTAATCGTAGGTAGCTTATTTGCTGTGATGATTCCAGCGTTTATGTTGGTGGCGAACTTAGCCGTTGTAGGCTCGATTTTCTTTGTGAGTAACTTAGTCAAGGATGATCCAACTTTAATTGGTGGTGTCGCTTCCTTTATGAACTATTTAATGCAAATCATGATGGCGATTATTATCGGCGGAATGATGATGATGATGACTTCTCGTGCCGCTGTTTCCATTAAGCGGATTAAAGAAGTGATGGAAACAGAACCAGATGTTATCTACAAAAAAGTCCCAGAACAAGAGTTAATTGGTAGTGTTGAGTTTGATCACGTATCTTTCCGTTATCCTGGGGATGAAGAAGATACCTTGAAAGACATCTCTTTCTCTATTCAGCCAGGTGAAATGATTGGGATTGTGGGCGCAACTGGCGCTGGTAAATCTACGTTGGCACAATTAATTCCACGTTTATTTGATCCGACAGAAGGAAAGATTGAAGTTGGTGGTGTCGATTTACGAGAAGTGAACGAACACAGTTTACGAAAAACAGTTTCCTTTGTGTTGCAAAAAGCAATCCTGTTCTCTGGAACGATTGCGCAAAATCTACGCCATGGTAAACGTGACGCTTCTGAAGCGGACATGGAACGGGCTTCAGGCATCGCCCAAGCCAAGGAATTTATTGAAAAATTAGCAGAAGGTTATGATGCACCCGTCGAAGAACGGAGTAATAACTTTTCTGGTGGACAAAAACAACGGTTATCAATTACTAGAGGTGTGATTGGTGAGCCTAAAATTTTGATTTTAGATGATAGTACCAGCGCGTTGGATGCTCGTTCGGAGCGGTTAGTCCGAGAAGCGTTGGATAAAGAGTTAAAAGAGACTACCACGATCGTTATTGCCCAAAAAATTTCTTCTGTTGTCCATGCAGATCGTATTTTAGTATTGGATAATGGACGTTTAGTCGGGGAAGGCACGCATGAAGAATTAGCAGCTACGAACCCCGTGTATCAAGAAATTTACGAAACTCAAAAAGGAAAGGAGGAAGCTTAATGACTGATTTAATAAAAGCTAGTAAATTTTTCTATCATTATTTAAAACGTTACAAAGTTTCTTTCCTCTTTATTTTCTTAGCAATTTTCGCAGCGACTTATTTACAAGTCAAAGCGCCGCAATTCGTTGGGGAAGCTATTCAGGAATTAGCGAAATATGCGGTTAATGTGATGCAAGGAAAAGACGATAAAAGTGCGTTCGTTTCTGTCATTTGGAAACTACTCATTTTTTATGTCTTAACTAGTGCCGCTAGTTTCATTTATAGTATTCTCTTTACACAAGTCGTGGGGAAATCAACAAACCGCATGCGGATTGGTTTGTTTAATAAATTAGAAAAATTGACGATTCGTTTCTTTGATTCTCATCAAGATGGTGAAATTTTAAGTCGTTTTACTAGTGATTTAGACAACATCCAAAACAGTTTAAACCAAGCGTTGCTACAAGTATTAACCAATATTGCCTTATTGGTTGGTGTCTTAATCATGATGTTCCGTCAAAATGTGGAACTGGCATGGGCTACAATTGCTTCTACGCCGATTGCGATTTTAATTGCGGTCTTTGTGATTAGCAAGGCGCGCAAATATGTCGATTTACAGCAAGATGAAGTGGGTAAATTAAATGGCTATATGGATGAAAAAATTAGTGGGCAACGTGTGATTATTACTAATGGCTTACAAGAAGAAACCATTGACGGCTTTTTAGAGCAAAATGAAAAAGTTCGTGCAGCTACGTATAAAGGTCAAGTGTATTCAGGATTACTTTTCCCAATGATGCAAGGAATGTCATTAGTCAATACGGCAATTGTTATTTTCTTTGGTGGTTGGTTAGCAATCAATGGTTCTGTTGATCGTGCCGCTGCGCTAGGTTTGGTCGTTATGTTTGTCCAATATTCCCAACAATATTATCAACCATTGATGCAAATTTCTTCAGGTTATAGCATGATTCAATTAGCTGTTACAGGCGCTCGTCGTTTAAATGAGATGTTTGATGAACCAGATGAAATTCGTCCCGAAAATGGCGAAAAATTAGAAGAGATTAACAAAGCTGTGGCTTTAAATCATGTTGTTTTTGGCTATAATCCAGAAACGCCTGTGTTGAAAGATGTTTCTATTCATGTGGACAAAGGTGAAATGGTCGCTTTAGTCGGACCGACAGGCTCAGGAAAAACAACGATTATGAATTTAATGAATCGCTTTTATGATGTGAATGAAGGCGCCGTAACGTTTGATGGTGTGGACATTCGTGAAATGGATTTAGATAGCTTGCGTTCACATGTAGGCATTGTTTTGCAAGAGTCCGTTCTATTTTCAGGAACAATTCGTGAGAATATTGCTTTTGGTAAGCCAGAGGCCACGGATGAAGAAATTGTTCAAGCAGCGAAACAAGCGAATATCCATGAATTTATTGTAAATCTTGAGCAAGGCTACGATACTGAGATTACGGAAGAGAATAACCTTTTCAGTACGGGACAAAAGCAATTAGTAAGTATTGCACGAACGATTATTACCAATCCAGAATTATTAATTTTGGATGAAGCAACAAGTAATGTTGATACAGTAACAGAAGCCAAAATCCAAAAAGCGATGGACGAAGCAATTAAAGGGCGCACCAGTTTTGTGATTGCCCATCGTTTGAAAACGATTCTAAATGCGGATCGGATTATTGTTTTACGAGACGGTGAAGTCATTGAAGAAGGCAACCACCATGAACTAGTTGAACAAGATGGATTCTATGCGGAACTTTATAAAAATCAATTTGTTTTTGAATAAGTTGAAAAAGAAGCAAAATGAGTCATTCTCATTTGCTTCTTTTTTTGCTATGCTAAATAGAAAAAGGAGAAATGTCAATGGAAAAAATGAGGAATGTACGGCAATTACGGCGCACGTTTTTGGTGCTAAATACTTTATTTGTACTGAGTGTATTCAGAGAGAATCGATGGACAAAATCGGCGCTGCTTTTTTGGCTGTTGGCTAATAGTTTTTTATATGGACTGCAGTGGTTGATTTATTTTGGGGGCGAAAAAGGCTGGCTGATACATCTGCAGCGGTGGTATTATTGCGCGATTCTTCTCCAAATAGCAGGCACATTGATTGTATATTTTTCGTTTTTTGTATAAAGGTCTCTCGTTTCTTGCCGGAGAATATGCTAAAATAAAAAGCAGCAGGGGGCGAGAAAACCATGGAAAAGCCAAATAAACGCAAAGCTGATTTAGAACGTACACGGCAAATTATTTTGTCTGTCGCTTCTGAATTATTCATGACAAAGGGGTTCAAAAATACCTCCACTCGTGAAATTGCTTTAAAAGCGAACATTACCCAACCGAATCTCTATCACCATTTTAAAAATAAAAAAGAACTGTATTTAGCTGTGATTGAAGAATTAACGTCCCGTGTTCAGGAAGAATTAGTCCCAATTGTTTCTGGAAATGCATCAGTAGAAGAAAAGCTTTATCAATTAATCAAAGTTTTGTTAGATGAACATCCGACCAATCTTTTCTTAATGTTGAACGACATGTTTCAAGAAATGGGCCCTGATTACAATCGTACGCTGTATCAAATTTTCAAAAAAACCTATATCAATAATATTGCGGCTATTTTTGAAAGTGAACCTGAAACCAATTGCTTACAAGAGGGCATCAGTGTAGATGATACAACTCGGTTTATTTTATATAACGTTAGTGCATTATTAAGTATTGAAAAAACGTACCAGCGAAAAACAGTGGATGACGATGTCAAAAAATTTATTCAATTTATGCTACATGGCGTTTTGAAAAGTCACAAATAAAAAATAGAGAAGCCCTGTTGAAAAACAGACTTCTCTAATTTTTTTGTGAAATTCACTTATCAATCGATAAATAATTATTGATTTATCGTTTGATAAGTGATATAGTTTATTTCGAAAAGAAGAAAGAGGTGAACCATTCATGTTTTTAGGATTTAATGAAATGAAGTATTCAAAAGGACGGTACGTCCTTGTAGTCTTAGTAATGGTCTTGATTGCTTGGTTAATTTTTATTTTGTCAGGTTTAGCGAACGGTTTAGCTCAAGGAAATCGTTTAGCCGTAGATCAATGGCAAGCGAATCAAGTGGTTTTATCAAAAGAGGCCAATAGTAATTTAAATGTATCAGTGTTAGATGAAAACGTGAAAGAAACGATTTCAGGAGGCAAAATTGCACCGATTGGTCAACAATCTTTAGCCATCCGCCCAGCAGATGATAAAAAGGCTGAATTAACGAATGTTAGCTTATTTGGGATTGAAAAAGAAAGTTTTTTAATGCCAAAAGTGATTGAAGGAAACGCATTTACTGATAAAAATCAAGTGATTGCTTCAGAAACATTGAAAAATCAAGGATTTAAAATTGGCGACAAATTAACTGCAGGGAAATATGATGAGCAATTAGAAATTGTCGGCTTTATTTCTAAAAGTAGCTATAACATTGTGCCAGTTATTTACACTTCTCTGGATACTTGGCGGTCAATTAAATATGGTGACAATCCAGCAATGGCCAAAATGGTTAATGGTTTCATTGTTCGCAGCAAGGACAACGCGGAAGTTAAAACGACTAATAAAGACAGCCAAGTTCTTTCAATTTCAGATTTTATTGAAAAACTACCAGGATACAGCGCTCAAAACTTGACCTTGGATGGCATGATTTATTTCTTGATTGTGATTGCAGCGTTCATTATCGGTATTTTTATCTTTGTGATGACTTTACAGAAAACAGCAATGTTCGGTGTCTTAAAAGTTCAAGGGGTGCCGACTAGTTTCTTAGCAAAGGCAGTCATGCTACAAACCGCTTTATTGGCTGTTCTAGGAGTGGCGATTGGTCTTGCTTTAACGGGAATTACCGTGCTCTTTTTACCAGAAGCGATGCCTTATGCAACTAATGGACCACGCATGATTTTGTTTAGTGTACTATTGATTTTATCTGCATTAATTGGCGGGGCATTTTCAATTCGAACGATTGCTAAAATTGATCCGTTAATTGCGATTGGAGGTTAAAGACATGGCAAATGTTTTAGAAATGAAAAATATTTATAAAAAATATGGTGAAAAACATACAGAAGTGATCGCGTTAAAAGAATTATCTTTTGCGGTTCAGCCAGGTGAATTTGTCGCAGTAATTGGTCCTTCTGGTTCTGGTAAAAGTACCTTTTTAACGATTGCAGCTGGTTTACAGGCACCGACAAGTGGTGAAGTCATTGTTGGCGGGCAATCACTAAATAAGTTAACGAAGAAGCAACGTTTGGCGCAACGTTTTCAAAAAATCGGCTTTATTTTACAAAGCTCTAATTTGGTGCCATTTTTAACAGTGGAAGATCAATTTCACTTAATTGAAAAAGTTGATAAGTCACGTAAAAATAGTGAATTAAAAGAGCAATTGTTAGAGACGTTGGGTTTAAAAGAATTACGAAATAGTTATCCTCGTGATCTCTCTGGTGGGGAAAGACAACGGGTAGCCATTGCGTGTGCATTGTATCATGAGCCAGACGTAATTTTGGCAGATGAACCAACGGCTAGTTTAGATACAGAAAAGGCGTTTGATGTTGTCCAATTACTAGCGAAAGAGGCTAAAGAGAAAGATAAAGGGATTATCATGGTGACACATGATGAGCGTTTGTTGAAATACTGTGATCGAGTGGTTCGTATTCGTGATGGTGAATTGACAGAGTAACAAAACAAATAAAAGAGAACATGATCGGATTGCTGGAAACAATCCGACCATGTTCTCTTATTTCTTTTCAATACAGAAAAGAACAGGTGGCTGATTTTTTTGATTGATAAACTCATAACGTAAGACACTGTAAACATCTTGTGGTAAGGCTTGCGTGTAATTAGTGACCAAATCAAGTTCCTCTGAACCACCTTCGTGGCCATAATAAACGACTAAAATAATGCGACTTCCTTTTACCAAATGAGGCAGTAACCCATCTAACGCCTGTTTAGTCGTAGCGGGTTTTGTAATAATTTCCTTATTACTTTTAGGTAAATAGCCTAAGTTAAAAATAGCGGCAGTGATTTCTGTTTCTTCATCTAGGACAGCATGAAGATGTTCATGTCCTAATGGAAATAACGTAGTTTGTGGGAGTAAATTAAGTTCTGTTAACTTTTGTTCTGTATTGATCAACGCTTCTTTTTGGATATCAAAGGCGAAAACTTCACCAGAAGGGCCAACCAGCTCTGCTAAGAATGCTGTATCATGACCATTTCCCATTGTTGCATCAATGACGAAGTCGCCAGGTTCCACTACTTCTTTTAAAAGTTGGTGACTAAAATGTAGGGCTGTTTGTAGCATTAATTGAAAACTTCCTTTCCTGAAATGACAGTATATTTTCCTTGATAACTGTTGCGGCGTTTCATTTCCGTATCAATCGCATTGAGAACTTCCCATTTTTTCAAGCTCCACATCGGTCCGATAATTGTTTCAAAGGGAGCATCGCCTGTCAAGCGATGAATAATAATTTCGGGTGGAATCATTTCTAACTGATCACAAATCACTGAAACATAGGCTTCTTTGCTCATCAATTGTAAGCGTCCTTCATTATAATCCCGCATCATTTTGGTATTTGTCATTAAATGAAGTAAGTGCAGTTTAATCCCTTGGATATCTGAATCCTGAATAGTTCGCCGCACATTTTCGCGCATCATAGCGGGGGTTTCACCAGGTAGCCCGTTAATTAAATGTGTACAGACCCGAATCCCGTGTTTCCGTAATTTAGCCACACCATCTAGATATGTTTGATAATCATGGGCGCGATTAATGGCAGCGCTAGTTTCCTCAAACGTGGTTTGCAAACCCAACTCTACCCATAAATAAAAGCGTTCATTTAATTCAGCTAAATAGTTCACTACCTCATCAGGCAAACAATCAGGACGGGTACCAATGGATAAACCAACGACGCCTTTTTCATTGACTACTTGTTCAAACCGATGACGAATAACGTCAACTGGCGCATGTGTATTGGTGAAATTTTGGAAGTAAACAATGTATTGATCGACAGTTGGCCATTTTTGATGCATCAATTGGATTTCTTTTTGAAATTGAAGCGGCAGGGGATCGCTAGGTGCAACAATCATGTCGCCTGAGCCAGAAACACTACAGAACGTACAACCACCTTTGGCAACCGTCCCATCACGATTGGGGCAATCAAAGCCACCATCAATTGGCACTTTAAAAATCTTTTCACCAAACTGTTGACGAAGTGCATAGTTCCAAGTGTGATAGCGTTTATTTGGATCATCTGAATAAGGGAAAATTTGCATAATCAAGACTTCTTTCTAGCGTTGTTTGCTTTGAAATCGCCAAACAAAGCGTTTTTCTAAATAAATAGGGTAACTTAATAACAACCAAGCTAAACCAAGACAAAAACCACCTAAGATATCGCTAGGGAAATGGACACCTAAATAGATTCGACTAACCCCAATCATGAAAATCCCAATACCTAGTAAAATTTGCACACAAAGGCGGACCGTTTTATTTTTAATGAAAATTGGCAGAATCAATAAAATAGTGCCGTAGAACAAGGTACTTCCTACAGCATGTCCGCTAGGAAAACTATACGTATGTTCAGTTACTAAATGCTCCAAAGTAGGACGTTGGCGCATAAAGAATAATTTTAATAAAGAATTACCTACGCCAGCAATTAAGGCAGTATTAATAAAGAGCCATAATGCTTCAGCATAATATTTCCAAACAATAAACAGAGCAATGACAACGATTGCTAAGATGATAATCGTCAATGAATTGGCAAATTTGGTGTACCAAATAAAAAAGTTATTTAGCTGTGGAAAAGGACGACGAACAAAAGAAGTAATCGTTTGATCAAAGCCTTTGAGCCAGGTTGGATAAAAACGAACAACATAGCCTAAAAACATAAATACTAAAAGAAAACAACTACCTGCAAATTGATAATAAAGTTTGTTTTTCATAAAAAATCCTTTCAAAAATTAATCGCAACAATCCGTATTATACCATCAAAAGGGTAAAAAATTAAAAGATAATTTCATTGCCTGATTAGAGGGGATACAGATATTAAAAAAGTTCTGGCAGCACAATCTCTCATTGTGGTGCTAGAACTTTTTTAAATGGCGCATGTTTATTGATTATCATCATCAGGAGTATCAACGGTAATATCGCCGAATTCGCTAGAAAGGTTAAACTCTGTATCCGCACGACCATTCTTATAAGATGTTCGCTCTTTGTTTAAAAGTTGAACATCGCCTAATTTTGATTCCCCTTTGATTGAAATGTTACGCAAAATTTCTCCAGAATTTACATAAATATCTCCATGGACAAGAGCGACAGTTAATTTTTTAGGCACAGCAGGCATGTCTAAAGAAAAATCACCATTTTCACTTGAAAAGTTAGCTTCTCCTTTGAAATCATAGACGCTAATATCGCCATCTGTCGTTGTTGCTTGGATGTTTCCACGAGCATTTTGCACTCGAATATCACCAGAAGTAGTAGTATTTTTGATTTCATCGAAATAGGCTGAATCCAACGTTATATCGCCGTCAGTGGTTTCAACTGTTGCTTTTTTAGCGGAAGTATCCGCTGAAAGGTAGATACCATCTGAAGAGTTAAGCGTCATTTTTTTGGCTTTAACACCCGATAGACTAACATAAGAATTTGGTAGATTAGTTGTTAATTCGTCTACGTTAAAAGCATTCAATGAAACTTGTGAATGGGTTGAGCCATCAATTACTAACTTTTTCACATTATTAGGAATCTGGACACTCACGTTCGGTGTGAAGTCACTAAAAATACCAATATTAAAGAATGACAATTCGGGTTGGTTTTGTGTACGAGTGGTATTGATGGTTGCTGTTATTTTATTTTTTTCTTCTTTGACATCTAAGGTGCCTTCAGCTTTTGAATAAAAGGCATTATTCGGTGATCGTAATCCCATGTTGTTACTATCAGTTTTATAAATGGTATAAGGGCCTTTGCCTTTTAAGGATAAGTGAAGTTCTTCGCCTGCTTGTTTATTTTTTAGTGTATAACTTTCTTTTAGCGGCGTGACTGATTTTTCCGCTTGTTTGTAAAAATAGACGGCGCCAGATCCACCAATTAGCATCGCTAAGACAGCAATGGATAAGAGAATCCCTGTTGTTTTTTTCATTAGATATCACCTCGTAAAACAGCAATGTTCCATTGGAAATAACGCTTAAAGACATGTGCTGAAAATTTTAAAATTGGTAGAAAAAGTAACCAACCAATGATTGATGCACCAAATAAAAAGAGACTCATAGATAATTGGAAAAAGGAAGCGGCATTTGCTTGGGTAATAACACTATAAATACCATAAATTGGTGAAAATAAAGTTGCAGCTCCGGCAATGCCACAACCGACGTACATTAAGGCAATCCCTAAAATAACCCAAAACATGAAGAAAAAATTTAAACAGAAAATACCAAGCACTTGGAAAAATCGGGTTAGCGGCCGATGCTGTGGTCGTTGATAGTATGGAGAATCATTATCATAGTAAAATTCAGATTCTTCTTCATAGGGATGATCATAAGCAGGTGTAGCCGCTGGAATTTCTTGCCAGCCATTATTTTCAATTTTTCGTTCCGTCAATTCGATGCCTTGTTCTTTTAAAATTTCTTCTGCGATAACCCGTGGTTTCCCCAATGATTTTGCCACTTGTTCTTCTGTTTCGCCTTCCGCAACACGAGCATCAAATAACGCCTTGTATTTCGCAAGAATAATAGCTTGATCTTTTGGATTTAATGCTTTTAAATAAATTTTCAGCTCAATAATAAAATGTTCTTTATTCATTCCGCTCCCTCTTTCTACACGATTCATTTCTCATCTTAAACTATAATTTCTTTTTGAGCGAATAACAAGAGGAATTAAAAAAATCAGACTAAGGTAAAGAAGCATCTACAACTAAAGTCGCAGTTTTTTTCCGAGTAGTAACAAGAGAGGAAATCCATGTTAAAAAACATTACTTCTTTACAATCTAGTTACAGTAATATGAAATTTTGTTGAAGTGTTTTTAATTCACTAGAAAAAAAGGTATACTTGTTATAATAACAAAACTAAAAAATTACATTTACATATAAGTTAAAAAAGGAAAGTTGGGGACGTATCAATGAAGAAAGAATCAATGTCACGTATCGAAAGAAGGAAAGCACAACAAAGAAAGAAAACGCCAGTACAATGGAAGAAGAGCACTACTTTATTCAGCTCGGCGTTAATTGTTTCATCTGTAGGAACACCCGTTGCGTTACTACCAGTGACTGCTGAGGCAACAGAAGAGCAGCCAACAAATGCGGAAGTTGCCCAAGCACCTACTACGGAAACTGGCTTAGTAGAGACACCAACCACAGAAACTACGCCAGGAACTACGGAACAACCGACAACGGATTCGTCAACAACGACTGAATCGACAACTGAATCATCAAAAGAAACACCAACAACACCAAGTACCGAGCAACCAACAGCTGATTCAACTACACCTGTGGAATCAGGAACGACTGATTCTTCAGTAGCAGAAATTACGCCAGTAGCTCCTTCAGCAACCGAGTCTGAAGCAGCGCCTGCGGTTACACCCGATGATGAAGTAAAAGTACCAGAAGCTAGAGTAGCTTCTGCGCAAACTTTTTCAGCGTTATCACCGACGCAAAGTCCTTCAGAATTTATTGCCGAGTTAGCTCGTTGTGCACAACCTATTGCGCAAGCCAATGATTTATATGCATCAGTGATGATGGCTCAAGCAATCGTTGAAAGTGGTTGGGGAGCAAGTACGCTATCTAAGGCACCAAACTATAATTTATTTGGGATTAAAGGCAGCTACAATGGACAATCTGTCTATATGGATACATGGGAATATTTAAACGGCAAATGGTTAGTGAAAAAAGAACCTTTCCGTAAATATCCTTCTTACATGGAATCATTCCAAGATAATGCGCACGTGCTAAAAACAACTTCTTTCCAAGCGGGCGTTTACTATTATGCTGGGGCTTGGAAAAGCAATACAAGTTCGTACCGCGATGCAACTGCTTGGTTAACAGGTCGTTATGCGACAGATCCTAGCTACAATGCTAAATTAAATAATGTCATTACCGCATATAACTTAACTCAATATGATACACCATCTTCTGGTGGAAATACTGGGGGCGGAACAGTTAATCCAGGAACAGGCGGCTCGAACAATCAATCAGGAACGAACACGTACTATACTGTAAAATCAGGAGATACCTTGAATAAAATTGCCGCGCAATATGATGTGAGCGTTGCTAATTTACGCTCATGGAACGGCATCTCGGGTGATTTAATTTTCGTTGGTCAAAAACTTATCGTGAAAAAAGGAGCTTCAGGTAATACTGGTGGCTCAGGCAACGGTGGTTCTAACAATAATCAATCAGGAACGAATACGTACTATACTGTAAAATCAGGAGATACCTTGAAATAAAATTGCCGCGCAATATGGTGTGAGCGTTGCTAATTTACGCTCATGGAATGGCATTCTCTGGCAGATTTAATTTTCGTTGGTCAAAAACTCATACGTGAAAAAAGGTGCATTCAGGTAACAACTGGTGGCTCAAACAACGGTGGCTCTAACAATAATCAATCAGGAACGAATA
>OIEK01000207.1_pt1 | contig 15817 bp, 19 predicted proteins | sample 1581821 | NCBI WGS metagenome assembly OIEK01 (sample SAMN03281017, study PRJEB24777) | human gut metagenome | isolation source: fecal sample PR221 from 1 month old male Chinese infant, caesarean... | reverse complement strand
TCTGTGACGCCATCAATGGATAAGTCGCTGTTCCACCATCATAAACAAAGCGTCCCTTTTCGTCCTTCACAAAAGAGAGATCAATATACTCATTACCATCTCCACGTTCGTATCTCACCTTCAGACCACTGGATTCCATTTCGACGTAATTGCCCTTACCATGACTTTTAATAATCGAACGTAAGGTATCAACCTTGGGTTTCAGATTTCAAAATCTTCTTCCGTCCAGTTATAAATCGCAGACTTATCTTCGTAGTCTTTTGGATCATCACTATCGGGTTTCCCCTCATCAAGTTCTGACTGGGATACTTGTTGGATCAGCCTGTATTTTTCATAGCACCTCGATAGACAGAACCACCTAAAGTTGCAAAGAAGGATAATCCAATCAGGGCAAGCACGATTGCGGTAAAGAGAAATCTACCTCGCTTCTGTCCCATTCTAAAGAGAATGATAGCAAGGACAAAACAAGCCACAATTACAGCCAGATACAGAATTATCGGCTTATACCTCCAAGATAAGAAGACCGACATCCAGCTCACACTTAAGAGTATCAATGGCAAAACAAAGGTCAAAAGAAATGTCGCTTTTCAGCTTTTTCCTCCTGAAAAGCAGAGTCAAACTCTGGCCCTTGATTACTAAAAGCCGACTCGAAAACCTGATCACCATTCTTTAGATGATCATCACTTAAATAACGTTCACTTTCTTTATTAAACATCTACTCCTCTAAATATTCTATATAACAATTTCCCAGGTTTTATCTATTGTAACAAATGAAAGCGTCAATTTTCTACAGATATACTTAAAAAGCAACCTGTCTTAGGTTGCTTAAAGGTTTAACATTAGTCATTCTCGATTTTTTCAGCTTCTGTACTGAATTTTTGTGCGATGGCTTCAAGGGCCAATTCGTCTGTATCTGGAAGAGTGATGGCATCATCTGAAATCTCATCAATATTAGCATAGAATTCAATGTGATTTTTAAGATTTTGAAGCTGGATAGGTGCATCACCTCCGTATTCACCATCTAGGTTAATCATCATACGATCTTTCCCCTGAGGCTCAATATACAGCGAACTCGTTTTGATATAGGAAATTCTCTTGTCGTAGATGTGTTTACCACCTTGGAGAACCTGACGAATAAGGTCTACCAATTCAAAGAGGTTGGCTGTCTTAACCATGATTAGTGTAAATTTACCATCATCCAGTTTAGCATCTGGGGCAATCGTTTCAAAGCCACCAACTGAATTGGTCAAGGCAACGAAAATCATGGAAAGGCCACCTTCAAAGACACCCTCATCATGCGTAATGCGGACAGGAACCTTCTTAACTTGTGGCAGCAACTCCGCCCCCTTAACAAGGTAAGCCAAATAACCAAGCACTGTCTTTAAGCGGCTAGGCACACTATAAGTTAGTTCCGTAAAGGAACCCGCAGCTGCAATATTGATGAAGTATTTATCAGCATAGGCACGACCAATATCCATTTGAAGGGTTTGATTTTTAGCAATAACCTTGGCTGCTTCAACAGGATTTCCTCTTGGAATCTTTAAAGCGCGTGCAAAGTCATTTGTTGTCCCCGTTGGAATAACCGCCATTTGTGGGCGATTTTTGAGTGGGCAATCCCAGAAACAACCTCATTGATTGTTCCATCGCCACCTGCAGCAATGACTAAGTCAAAGCCTGCTTTAGCCGCACGAGTGGCCTCATTTTTTGCTGAGTTCTCATCTGGTGTTGTTTGAAAGGCTGATGCTTCAAAGCCAGCGCCTTCCAGAATATCCAAGACCTCGGCAACATTTTTTTTCATAATTTCTTGTCCAGATGTTGGATTATAAAATTTAAGCGGGCACGTTTTTTGTTTCATATTGAACTCCTATAAATCCATGCAACCAAGCCTCATCTTTTACGTCAATTCCTAGGCTTTGTGCTTTTTCCAACTTACTTCCGGCATCACTACCAGCAACTACTAAATCTGTTTTCTTAGAGACAGAACCTGTCACCTTAGCACCCAGAGCTTCAAGTTTTGCCTTTGCTTCACTACGTTTAAGATGCTCCAATTTTCCTGTCAAAACAACTGTCTTTCCAGATAGGATGGCATCATCTGCTACCTTTTGCCCAAGGTAGGACAAATTAACCCCATAGGTTTCCAGTTCTTTAAGAAGAACCTGAGCTTCTTCCTTGGCAAAATAACGCTGGATGGACTTGGCAATAACCTCTCCTAAACCATCTACAGCAGCAATTGCCTCGACATCTGCGCTTGCTAACTCTTGTATACTTCCAAATGCTTCTAGCAACTGCTTACTAACTTTGGCACCGACATGACGAATACCCAAACCATAGAGCAATTTCTCTGCAGAATTTTCTTTTGAGGCTTGAATGGCTGCATAAAGTTTCTCAGCAGACTTTTCCTTGAAACCTTCCAAATGGAGAAAATCCTGACTGTTCAAGCCATAGATATCAGCTACATCTTTAACCAATTCAGCTTTAAAGAGCTTTCAACCACTGAAGGTCCCATACCTGCGATGTTCATGGCATCACGAGAGGCAAAATGGATGAGGCCTTCCTTAATCTGAGCAGGACAAGAAGGATTAATACAACGTAGGGCAACTTCATCTTCAAAATGTAAGAGACCACTGCCACAAGATGGACATTGCGTCGGTACTTCCATCGGTTCTTGCGTTGTACGCTTGCTTTCTACTACACGAAGTACTGCAGGGATAATATCACCAGCTTTGTAGACAATAACGGTATCCCCGATACGAATGTCTTTTTCAGCAATATAATCCACATTATGAAGAGTGGCTCGACTTACCGTTGTCCCTGCTAATTGCACTGGAGTTAAATTAGCAGTCGGCGTTACTACACCCGTACGACCTACCTGCCAGTCCACTGAGAGAAGTTCTGCTTCCTTTTCCTCAGCAGGGAATTTATAAGCAATGGCCCAACGTGGTGCCTTAACTGTAAAACCTAGCTCTTCTTGCATAGCCAAACTATTGACTTTGATAACAACACCATCAATATCATAAGCCAAGTCATCGCGATCCTGTCCAACAGCTTGAATAAAGTCCCAAATCTCATCCATCGATGATGTGACAATACGTCGTGGATTAACAGAGAAACCTAGTTCTGCCACTTCATTCAAGACATCATTTTGTGTGAGACGCTCCGTTGGACTCGCTTCCTGATAAAGGAAATGTCGCCAAACGACGCTCTGCAACCACTTTAGTATCCAACTGGCGAAGGGTTCCGGCTGCTGCATTACGTGGATTGGCAAATTCGGCTTCACCATTCTCCTGACGCTGGATGTTGATGCGCTCAAACTCAGCCCGTGGCAGGTAACACTCTCCACGAACGGTAATATTAAGCGGCTGGTCCAACTTGAGAGGAATGTCAGAGATACGCTTGACATTTTCAGTGATATTTTCACCGATAGAACCATCACCACGTGTCGCACCTACCTGGAGAACACCATCCACATAGGTTAGCGAGATAGAGAGACCATCAATTTTGAGTTCAGCCATATAATCAGCATTAGGAAACTCGGCCTTCACTCTTTGATCAAAGGCATCCAGTTCTTCTCGTGAAAAAGCATCCTGCAAACTATAAAGCGGATACTCATGTTGATATTTTTCAAAACCATCAAGAACCAGACCTCCCACACGATGGGTTGGACTATCTGCTTGAACATATTCAGGGTGCTCAGCCTCCAAAGCTACAAGCTCTCGATAGAGCTTATCATAGTCTGCATCTGACACCGATGGATTATCTTCCGTATAATACTCTTTTGCATACTGGTTAAGTTTAGCAACCAGCTCTTTCATTCGTTTTTCCATAGGAACATTTTAACATAAAAGCAGAAAAAAACGCCTTTACAGACGTTAATTTAGGAAACAAAATCAATGACTTTGGCCAATTTCTTAATAAGAATTGCACCAACCAAAAGTGAAGCCAATTCTCCCATAGCAACCGTGAACCAAGTTGCCCAAAATGGTGCTTGAGTAACTAGTGTCAACTCAGCCGCAATCGTTACCATGAAGAATGAGAAGTAAAAGGCAAAGAAAACATGAGCCTTGTCAAAAAGGCCACCCAAAATGTCTTGGTTTTTAAAACGGTCAAAGAAATAAACACCTGAACCGACAAAGACCAATGTTGATAGGCTTCCAACAACCACATCAATCATGTTAAAGCTAAAGAAATTGGCAATCACACATCCCAAAGTAACGGCAATGATATACTTGCGATTATAAAATCCTAAAAGATTGAACATTTCTGCAATTCGGAACTGGTAGGGACCATAGGAAATTAAGTTAAAAGGTGGCACAACAGTCAAGACCACATAAAGGGCCGCCACAATAGCAATATGTGTTAAATCACGAACAGTTTGTTTTTCATTTTCCTCCATAATCAATGTTTTTTATTAGCTACGAAAAATCAATAATCCCGTCAAAAGAGCCTGGATCTCACCAAGCTCTTTTTATCATCTAGGAATCATCCTCATGTTTTTTGTGTTTTTTGCTGTCACTACCATCTCCAGAAAAACTCTGAATAATAGTAATCACATCTCCTCTTCTACTTTTTAGTTCACCTTGTCTAAGCTCTTGATAGGTCGCATTAAAGACGGCACCCAAAATCAAAATCCTGGCCAAAAAGATGAACCAAAGCATGAAGACGAAAATCATAATGGATCCAAATAACTTGATGTCAACCAATCGACTCAAGGTACGAATCACATAGGTTCCAAACAAGTTACTTAAATAGCCAATCACTAAAGTCGTAAAGATAGTCCCTGGCATAACATAGCGTATTTTTCGAATCTTCACATTTGGAAGCACGAAATAAAGCACCATCATTCCCAGGAAGACAACTGCAATACTTAGAGGTTGGATACTATTTAAAATAAGCTGAGTCATCTTGGAACCAATAGGATAGGTCTGATTGATAACTCGAAGGACCGACTGAATAATCGTGGACAGCATTAGTGCAAAGGTGAGTAGGAACAAAATGACCAGACTCATGAAACCACCGATAATGTGACTAATAAAGACATCACGGTGTTCTGAAGCACCATATACCTTGTTAATCGCCTTTTGAAGTGAAGACAAGGACTTAATCATAGTCCAGAATCCCGTCAAAGAGGCAACTCCCAACAACTGTCCAGAAGGTGTCGAGAAGATATCCTGAACAACGTTGGCTGCAGGTGCATAAAACTGCTTAGGAAGATGCTCATTCATAAACTTCAAGAGATCAGTCGTATCAATATTCAGATAGGGAAAGACATTGGCCGCAATGACTATGAGCGGAAAAACCGTCAAAATGAGATAGTAAGCCACTGCGATAGTTGAAATGTCTATCTCTGCACTACGATAATGCCTAAGATAAACCTGCAATGGGCGCCACTGGAGTTTATCCAAGAGACGGGCCATTAAGCCTTGTCGTTTCATATTAGTAAGTTCTTTCTTCGCCTTGAGAAGTCAAAATTACTGGACCATCCTTAGTAATAACAAATTGGTGTTCATATTGACAAGAAAGTCCACCGTCGAGAGTTTTGTGAGCCCAACCCGTTTCAAGGTCTGTATCGATTTCCCAAGTTCCTGTATTAATCATTGGTTCAATAGTCAAGACCATTCCTTCTTTAAGGCGAAGACCACGTCCAGCCACCCCATAGTTTGGAACCATTGGTTCTTCGTGCATTGTTGGTCCAACTCCGTGTCCGACCAAATCACGAACAACACCATAGCCTCGACTTTCAGCGTATTCTTGGATAGCTGCCCCGATATCACCGATACGATTACCAACTACTGCTTGTTCAATACCAAGATACATGGCTTCACGGGTTACTTCCATAAGGTTTTTAACCTCATCAGAAGGCGTTCCAATCGCATAGGCCCAACATGAGTCAGCCAAACCACCAGCATATGATTCAGTATATTTTTTTACCTGGGCAACATTATCAAAGTCCAATTTTGATACATCAAGCACTGACTTTATCGATAGGTTCTGACAAGACCATATCAACCTTCAAGAGGTCACCATCTTTCAAAATATAGTGACGTGGAAAGGCATGTGCCACTTCGTCATTAAGGCCACAGCATGTCGCATAAGGGTAATCCATAATGCTTCCCTCAACCCCAATCTGAAGGGGAAGGACATTCTCTTCTTTACAACGACGACGCACATACTCTTCCACTTCCCACATGTCTACTCCTGGTTTCAAGAGGTCACGTAGACCAATATGAATGCTAGCAAGAAAATCCCCTGCCCTATCCATTGCTTCAATTTCACGTGCTGATTTTAAAGTAATCATTGTTTTCTCCGTTTTCTTTATATCTTTTATTTTTAGTTACTAAGTTTTCTTAACCACAACGACTGATTTGCAGACGGTATGATTTCCGTGAGTAACCATAAGGTCCAGATGGGCTCTACGTCTGGTTTCAGCGATAATACTTGGTGTAATCGTCACCTTGTCATCGATCTGAGCTGCCTGAAGAAAGTAAAACATCATCTCTTCAATCACAAGACCATTTTTGTTCCTGCTTTTCCATGATACGATAGACAACCTCTTTAACCATCTCTGCAAGAACACCCTGAGTGAGGTTTCCAGAATTGTCAATCATAGTGGGCTCGACTTCAAAGCTGAAAGCATGCTTGTCCTGGTTTAGATTAGCTATCATTTGATCGCTAAAGGTGTGCAAGTTGCCACGATTATTGTCCTGAAGTTCTTCCAAAACCTGACGACGCGTGATAACACCTAGATAGTGTTTCTCTTCATCCACAACAGGAATGATATCAAAGTCTTCAAAAATCATCTTTTGGGCCACAGTTGCCAGACTAGTCTCAAGTCGTGTCACCGTCGGCTTGGTCATTATTGCCTTGAGCATGGTCGTCGGTTGCTGATTAGACACATCTCGCATGGTCACAATCCCAATCACTTTTTCAGACTCAGATAGAATTGGAAAACGCACCAAGTTCGTCCGTTTCACCAAATTCTGAAAATCCCTGACTGTCATTTCTGGAGTCATGTAGTTGTAGTCTTCTCGTCTGGTATAGACTTGAGCTACAGTCTTGATGTCTGTTTTGATACGGACATTCGAAAGTGCCTGGTTAATCATGGTTGCCACGGTAAAAGTATCGTAAGTTGTTACCATGACTGGAAATTGCTTCAAACGAGAAAGCTCTTTTACCCTATCGGAAACCTGAAAGCCCCCCGTCACTAGAATAGCATTATTGTGTTCTAGGGCAAGCAATTGAATATCCTCACGGTCCCCAACAATAAGAAGATCTCCTTTGGTTAGATAACGGGTGATATTCTCAATAGTCATGGCTCCGATATAGAACTTACTGAAGACACGTTCCAGACCTTCGTGACCAGAGATAACTTCAGACTCTGTAATCTCCGCAATCTCCGCAAAGGTCAGCTTATCAAGGCGAACCTGGACTTTCTTTTCAATTCGAACTGTCCCACTCCGAGGACGTGTCTCAACCAACCCTCGATTTTCAGCTTCTTTAATTGCTCGATAGGCAGTTCCATCAGAAACCTGTAAGTGATTCGAAATACTACGCACACTAACACGCTTACCGATAGGTAAGGCCTCTAGATAATCTAGAATTTCTTGATGTTTACTCACAGTTCTCCTCCTTCTCAAAGCGGAGATAATCACGCATGGTACGGGTGTATCGGTCTGCTCCCTTAAAGCGAGACATAAGTTTAAAGCCAGACTTCTCCGCTACACGAATCGATGCCTTATTTTCCAAGTGGGCAATAAGAATAATACGATCCATTCCCATAGCTGTTAAAGCCAAATTTTGACAGACAAGTAACTGCCTCTGTCATTAAGCCTCTACCCCCAGTATGAGGCATTTCAAAAAAATAGCCAAGCTCTGCAGTCCGTTTTCTGGACATCTATCTTTTTCAAAACGAACGACGCCAATCATCTTTTTCTAACTCTTTTATCTACAATAGCCCATACACCTAGAGGCTCCTTCATGAAGTAATGAACCAAAAGGCAATCCGTTTCATGCTGTGTTTGAGTGGCAGGAAAGAAAAATTGTAGATTCTTAGGATTTGATACAATTTCGTGTAAATCAAAACGATCCAAAAAGATGAGTGGTCTAAAAGAAAGGCGCTCCGACTCAAAGAAGGCAAAAGCACCCAGACTAGTCCAAATATCCATGATAGTATTATAACACAGTTTTAGAAATGGAAAAAGGCTCAACCACTAGGGGTTGAACCTTAGACTTAATCTTCAATCAAACGAATATCTGCACCAAGGTCAGAAAGTTTCTCAATGATATTTGAATACCCACGAAGGATAAACTCAATATTGGTAATTTCAGTTTGACCTTCTGCCATAAGACCTGCCGTAACAAGTGCAGCACCTGCACGCAAATCACTAGCTTTTACTGGCGCACCTGAGAGTTGCGTTGGACCATTGTAAAACAATTTGTCCACCGAGTACCTGAATATCAGCACCCATACGAGCCAATTCAGGAACGTTGGTTCACACGCTTCTCATAAATCGTATTCAATAATTTTTCCTCGACCACTTGCTTTCAGTAACAAAGGTGTCATCGGTTGTTGTAAATCCGTCGCAAAACCTGGATAAGGCGATGTCTTAATGTCAACAGGTTTTAAATCATCTTGCTCTTCAACAAAGATGGCATCTTCTTCAACTGTCATACGAACACCCATTGCTTCAAGTTTAGCGATAAAACTTTCAAGGTGTTCATAAAGAACATTTTTAACCTTAATTCCCTTACCGATAGCCGCAGCCATAGCAATGTAAGAACCCGCTTCAATACGGTCTGGAATGACCTGGTGACGAGTGCCATGTAAGCTTTCTACACCGTCAATCGTGATAACTTCTGTACCAGCGCCACGTACACGCGCGCCCATATTGTTAAGAAGAGTTGCTACATCAATAATCTCAGGTTCACGCGCCGCATTTTCAATAACCGTACGACCGTCAGCCTTAGCCGCTGCCAACATGGTATTGATGGTCGCTCCAACACTGACCGTATCCATGTAGATATGAGCACCCTGAATACGTTGACCAGCATCAGTCGCAATACGCATAGACTCAGCTTCATAGGAAATGCTAGCACCCATCGCTTCAAACGCCTTAAGGTGAAGGTCAATAGGACGTGGTCCCAAATCACAGCCACCAGGCAAACCTACTGTTGCTTGACCGTAACGTCCAAGCAAGCTACCGTAGAAATAGTAAGAAGCACGAAGACTGTTAATCTTACCAAATGGCATTGGCATATCCTTAACGCCTCGTGGATCAATTTCAAGTGTTTCGCCATCACGCTTAACAGAACCACCCATTACTTCTATAATTTCAATAAGGTTATCGACGTCGCTGATTGCTGGCACCCCATCAAGAGTAACCACTCCATCAGATAAAATGATGGCTGGAATCAATGCAACAACTGAATTTTTAGCCCCTGATACTGTAACTTCTCCCTGAAGTTTCTTACCACCATTGATGATAATTTTACGCATACTGTTCAATCTTTCTTATACTGGAATATTAGCTTTTACATTCTACCATAGATTGAGGTGCATGACAAATTAAGAACTCTAACAATTATCGGACAGTTTCACTTGACCATTTAAACCAACCCTTAAAACGTATGGCTCCGTCTTTATCTGTTCGTAAAACCTTAATGTGACGTTGCTTAAAACGTTCTAATGTTTCATCATTTGGATGTTTATAACAATTGTTCTCACCAGCTGAAACAAGTGCAAGGGAGGGGTGCAACTGATCCAAAAAAAGCTTCAGACGATGAGCCTTTTGAACCGTGGTGTCCAGCTTTGAGGACGCTTGCCCTTAAAGTTGGATAGCTGGCCATCAGCTCCTCCTCTCCTTCTTTTTCCAAATCACCAGTAAACAAAAAACTGCTTCCTAATAGTTTTCCGTAAAGAACTATCGAATCGTTGTTACCACCATCACCAATTTTATTTGGATAAAGAACCTGTAGCTTGCTTCCCATCATGGGTAAGTTGTCTCCAGCCTTTAGAGTACGAACTGGGCGTTTTAAAGTTCGAAGTCGTTTCACAAAACTAGGCTTAGTCAAAGCTCCTTGACTGACACAGATTTCCTTAATCTTAAACCGCTTGGCTACTTCTTCCAAATCACCAATATGGTCTGTGTCCGTATGCGTCAGGACCAGGTGATCAATTTGAGACACTCCTCTAGCCTGTAGATAGGGAATCAAGGTTTTCTCTGCATTGCTCGTCTGGCTCCCCTCCTGCCATTTTTCCTTTGAACCGAAAGTCACCTTGCCACCCACATCAATTAGGATGGTATCGCCTTTCATACTCCTCAGAAAAATACTATCTCCCTGACCAACGTCAACCATAGTCACCTCATTGGTTAAAGGATGTTTGACCCAGACCATCAAAAGACCAAAAATCATCAAAAGGCAAATCCTAAACTTGGGCTTTTTCCAAAAATCAAAGAGCATAACCAATACAGCTATCATCAAGCCAAACTGAAACAAACTAGGTTTCCCTAAAATTCAAAGGCTGGCCTATCCAAGATTGTATCCAAGTCAATAAGGTCTCCATCCATTCAAAAAGTGGGTTGATTTGAGAAAAGATTACCAACCCTGAAAGGGCAAAGAAGACCATCAAGACAGGCAAGAGAAAACTATCAAAGACTATCGAAAATATCGCCGTCAGAATTAAACTCACCGGTTGAAAAGTCCCATAATAATAAGTTAGAAAAGGCAAAATCCCAAGACTCAATACCAAGCTTGTACAAATTGACTTTTAAGAGATGACATCTCCTCAAAATCAAACAAACACAACAAGAAGGCATAGGAACAACTTAAAACACCTCCCACTGTTAAAAGAAAATGAGGTAAAAAGAGAAACAATAGAAGCAAGGTTATCCCCATATTGTCCAGTTTTTTAATACCAAACTCCGCCAACAAACTTTGAATCAAAGAACGTAGGACTGAAGCCGTCCATCCTGTCATTAAGGCATAGCATAAGGAAAAAGGCAGCAAGATAATAAATAGATAATCTTTAGGAAGGCCCAAGCGTAGGAGTCCGTAACGGAACCATCCCAGCAAAAAAGCCCACCTGCATTCCCGAAAGTGCGAATAGATGAATAATCCCTAAACTCGTGTAAAGCTGACTTTGCTCATCAAACTCCTTATCCAAATACCCAAATAGCAAACCTGTCATATAGTGTCTCATAGGATTAGGAAAGTGCGTCTGGATATGAACCAAAGCCCTCCTCCTCAGTTGATGAAAAAAAGCTAGGGGGAGATGTGGTTTTTTTGAGGCACCACATAGTCCAAGCGCTCAATCTGAGCCATTCGATAAATGCCTTGACTGGCTAGATAAGACTGATAATTAAACCCTTGAAAATTACGTTGACCAGTTGCTGGGGATAACTTTATTTCCCTTTTAATACCAACGTTTGGCTAGTAGTCTTAAAAAAATGCTGCTCCTTCTCAGATTTGAGTCGGTAAAAGACCTGATAAGTTTGTCCCTTTGCCTTTCCAATAGCTGATAATTGCTCACCATTAACCGATAGCGTATCAGCAACCAGAGTCACCTGATTGATTGCAGTAGGAGCTTGTTTATCTTGTATGCTAGCTCTGTGATGCAAGAATAAAAAGTAGACCAAAAAGAAACTACCTACAAGCCCCACCAACTTTAGGGCTGCCTTATTCTTCCAATGATGCTTCAAAAAACATCCTAAAAGAAAAGCAAAAGCCCCCATAGCATAAACATTTGTGTTAAAAATCGTAAAATAAAGAGCAGCTATTAACAGAGCCAAGGAAAAAAGATTGACTGGAGCTTTTTTAAGACACATAGAGGAACTCTCTGATTTTATCTAAAGTTTTATCACCAATTCCTGAGACATTTTTCAAGTCATCTACAGATTGAAAGCCTCCATGACTTTCACGATAGGCAATGATATCCTCAGCACGCTTAGCGCCAATTCCAGAAATGGTTTGTAACTCCTCTGAAGTCGCTGTGTTTAAGTTGATTTTGCCATCCTTAGCACTAGTTTGCCCTCCTTTGTCAGAGACCTGACCAGTTCCTGATTGACCAAGAACAGAAAGGTTTTCATCCTTAGTTGCCACATAGATAACCTCTTCGTCTGACAGGCTTGCAGCTAAATTAACACTCTTAGCATCCGCATCCTCAGTCATTCCCCCAGCAGCTTTGATGGCATCAGTCACCCTAGCGCTTGCTTTTAAAGTATAAACACCCGGATTAGCCACAGCCCCCTTAACATCTACCGTTACTTTTGACTTCTCCTTTTCACTTCCTTCAGTCTTTGACTGGGAAGACGCCTCAGAAAGAGACTGTGAACTTTGTTTGGAGGAGGAGGTTGACAAAGCTGTCACATCTGTATAAGACGTCTCCGCCTCCATGCTGTTGCCGGCACCACAAGTCATCCATAGAAAGAAGCAAAAAATCACCATCAGTACAGCGATGACACTCACAAACAGACGATTATCTTTGACATAGGCTAGAATCTTTTCCTTCACGCTATTCTCCTTAATTGATATATTTTCTTTCTTATTCGTAAAAAATTTGAAAAATAAATCAAAAAGTAAAAAAAACTCCATCAGACCTATGTCTGACAGAGTTATTAGATTATTTCTGCGTTTCTTTGGCACGGTGTTTTTCAGGGTTCCAAACAAAGCTAGCTACATATGAGAAAGCCATGGTCAAAAGCACTGCAATGATAGCTACAAGACCGAGAGGTACACGGTAAATATAAGTCAATGGGTTTGGTTTTTGCCTGTTTGATAGCTCAAAGCTTCTTCATCTAGACGATCAAATTCAGACTGGATACGACGAGCAACCTCTTGAATATTTTCGTCATTCAAACGCTTCAAATCTGATATATCAATAGGATTACCATAGTTCATATCCACACGTTCACCCGTCAAGAGCCCCTTGAGCTCACGAGGTCCTTGATAGACAACTGGCATAATCTTAACCTTGGCCATCTTAGCTATGACCGCAACTCCACCCTTAACATCAGATGAATGGCGGCTACCACTTGGGAACATAATCAAACTACGGTTACTCTTCTTAAGCATGTTAACAGGGTACTTGATAGCTTCTTGACCAGGATTTTCACGGTCAATTGGGAAGGCTCCGCACATACGGATCCACCAACCAAAGATACGACTCTTGAAGAGTTCTTTCTTAGCCATGAAAATAAACTGCTTAGGACGAGCTGAAAAAGCCATATAAACAGGGTCCCACCAAGTTCGGTGCGGAGCAACCAAGATATAGTTTTCATCCTTGTTCAATAATTTATCGCGATTGTGGTAATGGGCATTACCATTGATAATCCAAAGAAGGAAGACAACAAGCCCACGTAAATAAGCGTAAAACACGTTTTTACCTCTTTTTCTACAAGTTTTTTACTATTATACCAAAAAAGGAGCTCTTTTTTCACCGAATTTCTTTGTAAAAGTCTTGAAAATGGTGTGGCACTTTCTAATAGTTTGAGCTATAATGTAACTATGAAAAAAAGTATTGGATTATAGGAAAAAATCGAAAGGCACTTAATCTTTGCCTCATTATTGCAAACTTGGCTGTTCTGGCTATCCTAGGATTTGTCCTATTCCAACGCCATAACACGAAATCTGAACAAGTAGCCAAGGCTGAAAAGACTGAACAAGTCGCTAATAGCACAAGTTCATCTTCAGAAAAAGCTAAAAAAGAGGATAAAACACAACTCAAAAAAGGAAGCAACCACAGCATTGAGGCGTCTGACTACGCCTATGATGTCACTGCCGTTAATAACACTATCCGAGGAAAATCAGATGATGTTAAGGGTAAGGTAGTCTTTTTAACCTTTGATGATGGGATTGATCCCACTTTGACACCACAAGTCATGGATATCCTGAAAGAGTATGACGTTCACGCAACCTTCTTCCACATCGGCTATACCATCACACCTGAAAATGGGGACATCCTCAAACGCCAAATTACTGAAGGACATGCCATTGCCAACCACAGTCTTAGCCATAATTTCAATCTGCTTTATCCAGGACGTGTTCCTAACCAAAGTCAGATTGTTTCTGAGGTTAACCAAACCAATGCCAATTTCCAAGCTATCTTAGGCAAGGACTTCAAGACAAGAATTTTCCGTTATCCTGGTGGTCATATGTCATGGCAAGGTCTAGAAAGTACTGACCATGCTCTCGCCAAGGAAGATATCCAGTGGATTGACTGGAACATGCTCTGTGGAGATGCAGAACCACTCTCTGTTCGTCCAACCACATCTGAAAGCATGATGGCTTATATGGACGGTTCACAGAAATATTTCCCTGAAACTACTGTTAAAGTTGTACTAATGCACGATACAGCTGGTAAGGAGCTGACTGTTCAGACCCTTCCACAAATTATCGAATATTTCAAAAATCAAGGATATACCTTCGGTGTCCTAGAGTAATCACTCGCAACAGTTCCTTTGGGAGCTGTTTTTTGTTACAATAAAAACTATGACAAATCCAATTTTAAAAGATGGAGAACGCATTGACCAGCTCTTCTCCACAGATGTGAAAATCATTCAAAATAAGGAGGTCTTCAGCTACTCTATTGATAGTGTCCTCCTCTCGCGATTCCCAAAAATTCCAAAGAAGGGTTAATCGTCGACCTCTGTTCCGGAAATGGTGCCGTGGGTCTCTTTGCCAGCACACGCACCGAGGCACCAATTACCTTGGTTGAGTTGCAAGAACGCCTAGCTGATATGGCCAAACGTTCCGTAACTCTTAATCAACTAGAGAATCAGGTGACTGTTGTCAATGATGACCTAAAAATTTACTTGACCATGCCCCACGATCTCAGGTGGACCTTATTCTCTGTAACCCTCCCTACTTTAAGGCGACGGAAACGTCTAAGAAAAATCTGTCAGAGCATTACCTCTTGGCCCGCCACGAAATCACGACGAATTTAGAAGAGATTTGCCAGGTCGCTCGTCATGCCCTCAAATCTAATGGACGCATTGCCATGGTGCATCGCCCTGACCGCTTTTTGGATATCATTGACACCATGCGCCAGTACAATCTAGCGCCTAAACGCATCCAGTTTATTTATCCTAAGATAGGACGTGAGGCAAATATGCTCCTGATTGAAGCCATTAAAGACGGCTCGACAGATGGCTTGAAAATCCTTCCACCTCTCTTCGTTCACAAGGAAAATGGTGACTATACCGATGAAATCTTTGAGATTTACTTTGGAAAAAAGACTGAGGGTGAGTCTTAAACGATGACAGAAAAGGATAGCAAGGCCTACATGTATGTGGTTGAGTGTGCTGATGGCACCCTCTATACAGGCTACACCACAGATGTCGAACGTCGCCTCAAAACCCATAACTCAGGCAAGGGTGCTAAGTATACCAGAGCTCGCCTACCAGTTAAACTTCTCTACTCAGAAGCCTTCGCTAGCAAGCCTGAAGCCATGAGCGCAGAAGCACTCTTTAAGAAAAAAAGCCGAGAGAAAAAACTGGCCTATATCAAAGAACACACGGAAAAATAACCGTGTGTTTTTTGGTATACTATATAAATAAAGAGAAAATTCAAGGAAGTGCTTTTATTTGCTCAAGAAAACCATCCTTGTCAACATCAAACCAAGTTTCAGTTTTGTTGATATCCAAATTCTTATCAACATAACTATCAAATTTCTTGGATTTATTTAGAATAAAATATTCAACTTTCCCCTTTGCTAAATCATGAATTTCCAAAATATTATTTTCAATTCTACCAGAAAAATGACTATCACTTATAGATAAATCATCCTTTTTTAATAATATGACATTTCCTTTATAAATTATCT
>OIEK01000205.1_pt1 | contig 16370 bp, 16 predicted proteins | sample 1581821 | NCBI WGS metagenome assembly OIEK01 (sample SAMN03281017, study PRJEB24777) | human gut metagenome | isolation source: fecal sample PR221 from 1 month old male Chinese infant, caesarean... | reverse complement strand
GAAGTGAAAATGTTACAAACTATTGTCTTTTTTGTAATAAAAATGTAAAATAAGTAAAGAGAACAATAAATCTCATTTTGAATAAATAAGAGAGGTTCATTTATTAAAGAAATGCTCTAACTTAGAATTTCTCTTAAGATTATGCCAAAGGAAGTTATGCCATGCTTAACATCTATGTTTTAGAGGATCATTTTATCCAACAAAATCGTATTGAAGAGGTTATTCATACGATTCTTAAGAAAAATAACATTAAAGTGGGTGACTTTGAGGTTTTTGACAAACCCAATCAACTGTTAGACTCTATTACTGAGCGAGGGTCTCATCAGCTCTTTTTCTTGGACATTCAAATTAAAGACGATACTAAAAAAGGTTTAGAAGTGGCTAAGCAGATTCGCAAGAACGACCCCTATGCCAATATTGTTTTTTCACGACTCATTCAGAGTATCTTCCCTTAACTTTTCAATACCAACTGGCAGCTCTAGACTTTATTGATAAGTCTTTGGAGGGAGAGGACTTTCAAAAGCGTGTGGAAAGTATTATCTTATTAACCTGCAAAAGATACAGAGTCAGAATCCAGAAGACGCTTTTCGGATTGAGAATGTTAAGACCGTTATTCAGGTTCCCTTTCATGATATCTTGTACCTTGAGACCTCGGATATCGTTCATAAGGTTATCCTTTATACTAAAGAGGAGCAGATTGAGTTTTATGGCAGTCTCTCTCAAATTGAAAAGAGCGACCCTAGACTGTTTAAATGTCATAAGTCCTTCCTAGTTAATCCAGAAAATATCATCAAATTAGATAAAAGTACGGGGACGGTCTATTTTGAAAATGGTGGCGTTTGCTATGTTTCAAAATTGAAACTAAAGAAATTGATTGAGAGAATTTGGACGATGACAGCGATTAATTTTGTGTTGGATAATCTAGACTTTTTAGCGGAGATTATCCTCTTTATTCTCATTTATCAATATATTACCTCCGAGAAGATAAAGTTAAGATGGTATATCATCATCCCCTTGATTATCCGATTTTTGTTTGTGCTTTCTCCAGCCCTATCCTATGTTTTAGGGCATGCCTTCTTGGTTGTTTATTCCTTCTACAGAAATCGTTATGGCAATAGGTTATTAGATATTTTCTATGGCTTGTTTCCAATCGTCATAGAAAGTCTTGTTCACAATCTTATTATTTATGGGATTGCCTTAGTCATCAATCGTCATTATATGATAGTACTTAACCATTTCCATTTAAACCTTGTCATTGAGTTGCTAGTCTTTCCTGTGTTTTGGTTAATCATTAAGACCTTAAAAGTAGATTTCAAAGCATTGAACTATGGTTTTAGAAAGTCATTTTCAAAGTACTTTTTATTGCTTATAGATATATCAATGTTATCTTATGCCCTCCTTCTCCAATATATTACCTTTTTTTGCAACAGAGCCCTGGAGGAAGAGATTGGCATGTTTATCTCGTGGTGACTTATGCTTTACTCTTTCTTGCGACCCTTGTTTATATCAATGCGACCTTCAGTGAGAGGCTAAAAGAAGAAGTCCTACTCCAAAAAGATAGGCAAATGAGTGATTTGGCTCATTATAGTCAACAAATCGAGAGACTCTATACTGATCTTCGTCGATTTAGGCATGATTACCTAAATGTTTTGTCTAGTATCAAATATGGCATTGACTCCAAAGATATAGCTATGATTTCCGATATCTACGATAATATCCTTGAAAAAACAAAGACTCGGATTGAGGGAAAACAGTACGAAATTGCCAACTTGATTAATATTAAAGATGAAGCCGTTAAAGGTGTCCTGGCTAGTAAAATTTTGGAAGCACAGGGACAGTCTATTACCATTCATCTTGAGGTCAGCGACGTCTTTGAAGTATCAAGGATGGAATTGTTGGATTTCATAACAGTGTTATCCATTTTTTTGGATAATGCTATTGAATGCTAGTCTGGATATGCGGTACTAAAGAAGTGAACATTGCTCTTATCAGTGGAGAGACAAAGGTGGTGATAGTGGAGAATACCATTGCTCAAGAATCTATCAATACAGTCGGTATCTTTAAATTTGGTCGCTCAAGTAAAGGAGAAGGACGTGGTATAGGTCTGTCCACTGTTCGAGAGAATTTTAGGGAAGTATCCTAATTGTTCTTTGTCAACACAATCTAAAGACTATCGTTTTAAACAGACACTAAAAATAGAAGATGTGGTCTGATTATGACGAAAAAGCCACCGTTTATGACTTCAATGAAAAATTTAGCTGTTTTTGTATTATAATAACCTAGTAAATTATCAGAAAAGGAATCTCACTCATGAAAAATACAAGTAAACTCATTGGTATCGTGTCAGCTCTAATTGTAGTTATACTTGCTGTCTTCTTGGTGACTAAGTTTAATAGTCATGAGTCGTCGCGTGTTAGCACAAGTGGTAGCCCAGACAAGACGGTCAAGAAATCATCTTCAAGCTCAAGCAAAGCTGTTAAGAAGGATAAGAAAAATTCAAACCCGCATGTAAAAAATGAAGACACAGAAGATACAACAGTTGCGGTTAGTGAGCCTTCTGTTGCCAAAGATTCTGCAACTAAAGATACTAATGAAACGGTCTTATCTTCAGGAAGTGTTTCTGAGACTACAAAAGAAAAAACAGGAGAAGAAACACAAACATCATCATTAAATGGGAAGCAACTAAGTTCAGGTGATTATAGTTCAATCGCTGGTACTTGGACAAACTCTCGAGGAGAATTTGTCACAATTTCCCCAGATGGCACAGTACAAAATGGGAGTGGTTATACTTATCATCTCTATTCTGGACATTTAAATAATGGAAATTTTTCAGGAACAATTGCTTCTGATATTGATAGCGCAGCTTTTTGGGCTATTCCTGGAACTGGTAATGGCGATTCAGACCATCTTGTTATTGGTCAAAGTGATGATGCAGAAAATTATCCGTTTTATCGTAATTAACATGAAAAAAGATTGCTATTTGAATAGTGATCTTTTTATATTTATCTTTCCTTTTTCTAACAAAATTACGAATAAATAAGTATGACTTGCTTTGGCTTCCGATTATGACAAAAATTGGACAGTTTATGATTTAGGTGTGAACAAGTCAAATAAATTTGGTATACTAATGGTCAAGTGAGAAATATTTAGTAATATTCTGTAAAATACTTGTAATATTTGTCACCGAGTGTTACAATCAACCTGTAACATCAATTCGATAGAGAGAATAATTGATATGAAACGAGAAAAATTTTTACACGAACAACAACGTTTTTCCATTCGTAAATACTCATTTGGGGCAGCATCAGTTCTTTTAGGAGCTAGTTTGGTCTTTGCAGGTCAAGCTTTGGCTGATGAGCATCACGAGGTTTCAACATTTTCAGATGCCACTTTGCGTGCTACCTCAGATAGTGATGCTGTGACCGCGGCTGATATTTTCAGTGGCGTAGCAACTGATGGGGCAGCGTCAAGTGAGAAAGCTAGCCAAGTCTCAACAACTAGCCAAACTGCTACTAGCGAGGCTACAAGTGAAGTGAGTGCTAGTACCTCACAAGCAACAGATAAAACTTCTGAATCAACAGCTGCTAGCTCAGAAGCAACAAGTGCTACAAATGCTTCATCTGAAAAAGCCACTAACCTTGATGTCTCTGCCTTAACGAGAGCAGCTGTCAATACTAGTTTGGCAAGCCAACCAGCTACAACTACAGACAGCGACCTTCCTAGCCAAGGAACTTATGTCTACAAGGGACGTACAGAGGTTAAGAATCAACCTAAGGTATCTGCCAAGGCTGAATTTTATGTAAATCCAGGGGATAGCGTCCTTTACGATCAAGTCGTGACAGCTGATGGCTACCAATGGATTAGCTACAAATCATACTCTGGTGTGCGTCGTTATGCGCCAGTGAAACCAGTGGCAGCTGGTAGTGGTAACGGTAATAGTGGTAATGGGGATGGCAAACCTTCTAATGGCGCTCAAGCCACAACAGGTGCTTTGGATATCCCAGCGACAGGAACTTACTACTTTACACGTGACACAGATATTAAAAAGGAACCAAAAGCAGACCTCAAACCTACTTTTGTTTTCGGTAAGGGTGACCATGTCATCTATGATAAAGTTTTGACAGCTGATAATCACCAATGGATTTCTTACCTTGGTTATGACTATGTTCGCTACTATGCAGATGTTGCGACTTTGACACCTGTCAAAGCTGAAATACCAACTGTTAAACCAACAGAACTAATCAAGCAAAACCAGAAACTAGCGGTGCTGAAAAACTCCCAGCAAGTGGCACTTATAATGTGACACGTAGCTTGAATGTTAAAAATGAACCTATGGCTTCTGCAGAAACGCTTTATACCTTGGAAAAAGGCTACAAAGTGAACTATGACAAGGTATTGACTGCGGATAACCATCAATGGCTTTCTTACATCAGTTACAGTGGTACACGTCGTTATGTGGATATTGCGACCTTGAAAACTACTGAGTCTAAGCCACAAGAAAACCGTGTTTCTGGTAACCTTACCATCAACAACCAAACGTCTAATGGCTTCGATGTAGTCGTAACCAATGTTTCAGGTGGCGGCAAAGAAGTTAAAGAAGTTCGTGTCCCAATTTGGTCAGATAAGAATGGCCAAGACGACCTTACATGGTATCATGCCGACAAACAATCAGACGGAAGCTATAAGGTTCATGTAGACACAGCTAGCCATAAGGGCGATGCTGGTACTTATTCTGTACATCTTTACTATATGTTGGACGGCAAGAGAACCTATATCACAGAAACCAAAGCTACAGTCCCTCAAATCACTGAAACAAAAGCTATAGGAAAATTGACAAATAACGGTTCTTACTACAGTGTTCGTGGTAAATACGATGATATTATCATTGTCAATAAAAAACATGGTCTTTCTAAGGACTATAACCCAGGTGAAAATCCTACAGCTAAGGCAGCCTTTGTTCGTCTTCGTGACGATATGATTAACCAAGGTTTGAATGTTGGACGTTCATACAGTGGTTTCCGTTCTTATGACTATCAAAAGAATCTTTACGACAACTATGTTAGCCGTGATGGTCAAGCAGCAGCAGACCGTTACTCAGCTCGTCCTGGATATAGCGAACACCAAACTGGATTGGTCTTTGATTTGACTGATAAATCTGGTAATTTGCTTGAAGATTCACGTGCTAGTCAATGGCTTAAAGACAATGCACATAACTATGGCTTTATCGTGCGTTTCCAAGCAGGTAAAGAAGCTTCAACTGGCTACATGCCAGAAGCATGGCACATCCGCTATGTGGGTAAAGAAGCTAAAGATATTCACGATTCAGGTTTGAGTTTGGAAGAATACTTCGGTATCGAAGGTGGAGATTATGCTGCTAGCAGCAAACCTGCTGAAAGCAAACCAGCCACTACAGGTGCTATTAACCTTCCAGCGACAGGAACTTATACCTTCACAGGTCGTGCATCAATTAAGGCAGAAGCTAAGGTTTCAAGCCCAGAATTGGCCTACTATGACAAGGGCATGACTGTTAACTATGATAAGGTTCTCACAGCGGATGGCCGTCAATGGCTTTCATATGTGACAACAAGTGGTGCTCGTCGTTATGTTGATATTGCAGCAGCTAAGCCAGCAGCAAGTCAACCAGCCGCAAAACCAAGTCTCCCAGAATCAGGGCGTTATACCTTCACAGGTCGTGCCTCAATCAAGGCGGAAGCTAAGGTTTCAAGTCCAGAGTTGGCCTACTATGACAAAGGCATGAGTGTTAACTATGACAAAGTTTTGACAGCCGATGGTCACACATGGCTCTCATATATGACAGTGAGCGGTGCTCGTCGTTACGTTGATATTGCTTAATGAAGTAATGAATCAGGTTGGACAATGTGTCCAGCCTTTTTTGATAGGCTTTCTTTATCATGAGATTTAATTTTTCAATTTTTGTGACGTCTTTTGGAGTGCTATAATGGTTAATATAGAATCGAGGTTACTATGAAAATCGCATTGGTACAGATGGATGTTGCTCACGGACAGCCTACGGAAAATAAAAATCACGTGAAAGAGATGTTGGAGAGGGCACTTAGCGAAAAGCCTGACGTCATTGTGCTTCCTGAAATGTGGAATACAGGCTATGCTTTAGATGAACTGGATGGGCTTGCAGATAAGGAAGGTTTGGACTCTCAAGAACTCTTGTCTCATTTTGCTAGGAAACATGCTGTGGCTATTATCGGAGGGTCCGTTGCTATTGAGAAGGATGGCAAATTCTACAACACGACCTACGTTTACAATAAGTCTGGGGACCTAATCAATACTTATAGCAAGGTCCATCTCTTTGGCCTCATGGCAGAGGACCAGTACATGTCTGCTGGGTCTTCGGAGTCTGTATTTGAGCTTGATGGTGTGACAGTTGCTAGTGTCATTTGTTATGATATTCGTTTTCCTGAATGGGTGCGAACACAGATGGCACAAGGGGCCAAGGTACTTTTTGTGGTAGCGCAGTGGCCGGAACCTCGTGTGCAGCAATGGGAGATTTTGTTAAAGGCGCGTGCGGTTGAAAATCAAGCTTTTGTAGTTGCTGTTAATCGTGTCGGAACAGGACCAGACGATGTCTTTTCAGGACATTCTATGGTTATCGATCCACTTGGAAATGTGGTCTTGCAATCCAAGGAGCATGAGGAGGGCATTTTTACGGCCAATATTAATCTTGAAGAGGTAGATAAGGTTCGAGGTCAGATTCCTGTTTTTGAGGATCGTCGCACGGACTTGTATCATTAAGGAGCGTTTATGTTATTTGAAGAATCTGACTTATTGAAGGCATTGCCAGAACAGTTTTTTGCAGGTTTGGTTGCTAAGGTTAATGCCAAGGTGGCGGAAGGCGCAGATGTTATCAATCTCGGTCAAGGTAATCCCGACCAACCGACCTATGACCATATTGTTGAGGTGCTGTGTCTTTCAGCGAAAAATCCTGCTAGCCATAAGTATTCACAGTTTCGAGGCAATCGTCCCTTTAAGGAAGCAGCTGCTAGTTTTTACAAGAAACATTATGGGGTCAATTTGGACGCAGAGCGTGAGATTTGTGTCATGGGTGGAGCTAAAATTGGACTAGTGGAATTGCCTCTAGCTTTGATGAATCCTGGCGACCTCTTGCTCTTGCCTGACCCAGGTTATCCAGATTACTTGTCAGGAGTGAGTTTAGGCCGTGTGACCTATGAAAACCTTTCCTTTGATGGCTGAAAAATGATTTCTTGCCAGATTTGGATGCCATTCCAGAGGAGACAGCTCGCCGCGCTAAGTTTATCTATATCAATTATCCGAATAATCCGACGGGGGCTGTGGCGACTAAGGCTTTTTATGAAAAGTTAGTTGCTTGGGCGAAGACCTACGAAGTAGGAGTGGTGAGTGATTTGGCTTACGGAGCTTTGGGTTATCAGGGCTATGAGAATCCTAGCTTTTTATCAACGCCTGGTGCTAAAGATGTGGGCATTGAGTTCTATACTTTCTCGAAAACCTTCAATATGGCTGGTTGGCGTTTGGCCTTTGCAGCTGGGAATGACCAGATGATTGAAGCCTTAAATCTGATTCAAGACCATCTTTTTGTGGGAATCTTTCCTGCCTTGCAGGAGGCTGGGATTGCAGCTCTCTTAGACCCTAAATCTGAGGAGGCTGTTGCTCAACTGAATGCGACTTATGATAGCCGTCGAGATGCTTTTGTCCAGGCAGCTGCTAAGATTGGCTGGCAGGCCTTTCCATCCAGAGGTTCTTTCTATGCTTGGATGCCTGTGCCAGAGGGGTACACCAGTGAGAGTTTTGCGGATCTTTTGCTTGAGAAGGTCCATGTTGCTGTGGCACCAGGTAAAGGATTTGGTCCTGCGGGTGATGCTTATGTTCGTATTGGGCTTTTGGTAGAGCCAGAGCGTCTGGTAGAAGCGGTCAATCGTATCGCCAACTTGCATTTATTTAATAACTAGATAGCAATTATGAAAACAAGTAGTTGAAAAAGACTGCTTGTTTTTTCATATTAATTACATTTCCCTCTTGACAAATGAATAAAAATGCAATAAACTGGTTACATATTTATTCAAAAAGGAGTGCATAAATGAAAGTTTCAATCGTTGGTATCACTGGTTATAGTGGTTTAGAGTTAGTAAAATTTTGAATAATCATAAAAAAGTGGAACTTGTTTCTATTCACGCAACCAAGGAAGTGGGCCGACGATTGTCTGATGTGTATCCCTATCTGACAGGTGTTTGTGACTTAGATATTGAAGCTTATGATGCGGAAAAGATTATGAAACAGGCAGATTTGGTTTTCTTTGCCACACCTTCAGGAGTTGCTAGTTCGCTTGCAGAGGAATTTGTTCAAGCTGATTTTCCTGTTATTGATTTATCTGGGGATCATCGCTTGCCGGCAAATGTTTATCAAGAATGGTATAAAAAATCACCTGCTAAGCAGGATGTTTTGAATAAATTTACATACGCATTATCAGAATATACAGATGTGAAGGATAAGAAATTCATTGCCAATCCTGGATGCTATGCAACAGCGACGGAGTTGGCCTTGCTTCCTTTGGTTGCTTCTGATCTGATTGAGACGGATAGTGTCATTGTGGATGCCAAGTCTGGTTTAACTGGTGCGGGTAAGGCTTTGAGTGAGTCTAGTCATTTTGTCAATGTTCACGATAATTACGTGACTTATAAACTCAATCATCATCAGCATATTCCTGAAATTGTTCAAACCTTGCAGACCTTTAATCCGGAAATGCCTGAGATTCAGTTTTCAACGTCGCTTTTACCAGTTAATCGCGGAATCATGGCTACGGTTTATTGTAAGTTGAAGAAGGACGTTACTGTAGCTGATTTGGCTTCAGCATTCACAAAGGCTTATAGCGATAAACCCTTTGTACGTGTTCAAGACAGCTTGCCAGAACTGCACAACGTAATCGGATCGAATTTTACAGATATTGGATTTGCCTATAATGAAAAGACCAATGTTCTGACAGTTATTTCAGTTATTGATAATCTGCTTAAAGGAGCAGCTGGACAGGCAGTGCAAAATCTCAACCTCATGCAGGGGTGGGATGAGACGGAGGGTTTGCTTATGACACCGTCATACTTGTAGATGAAAGCATAGAGTTAGGAGAAAAAATATGAAAGTCATAGATGGAACAATTGCTAGTCCGCTGGGGTTCTCAGCAGATGGGCTACATGCAGGATTTAAAAAGAGAAAAATGGATTTTGGTTGGATTGTCTCTGAAAAGCCAGCCAGTGTTGCAGGTGTCTACACGACCAATAAGGTGATTGCAGCTCCTCTCATTGTGACCAAGACCTCAGTTAAAAAGGCTGGGAAAATGAAAGCTATCGTTGTTAACTCAGGTGTAGCCAATTCTTGTACAGGGACTCAAGGTTTGGAGGATGCCTACACCATGCAGGAGCGGACCGCTGAAAAGCTAGGTGTTGAACCAGACTTGGTTGGTGTAGCCTCTACAGGGATTATCGGAGAGTTGCTACCAATGGATACGCTGAAAAATGGTCTTTCCAAGATAGTGGTTAATAGTAATGCTGAGGATTTCGCCAAGGCGATTTTGACGACAGATACAGCGACTAAGACCATTGCTGTGACGGAGACCTTTGGACGTGATGTGGTCACTATGGCTGGTGTCGCTAAGGGTTCAGGCATGATTCACCCTAATATGGCGACCATGCTTGGATTTATCACTTGTGATGCTAATATTTCTAGTGACACTCTTCAATTGGCCTTGAGCCAAAATGTGGAAAAGACCTTTAATCAGATTACAGTTGACGGAGATACTTCAACCAACGATATGGTTCTTGTCATGTCAAATGGTTGCACGCTCAATGAAGAGATTCTGCCAGGTACACCAGAGTTCGATAAATTTTCGAAGATGTTGAATTTCGTGATGCAAGAGTTGGCTAAGAAAATTGCCAAGGACGGTGAAGGTGCCAATAAACTCATCCAAGTTGATGTGGTCAATGCCCCTAATGCCCTTGATGCACGTATGATGGCAAAATCTGTTGTCGGTTCAAGCCTGGTTAAAACAGCTATCTTTGGTGAAGATCCTAACTGGGGACGTATTTTAGCCGCTGTTGGCTATGCTGGTGTGGATGTCCCTGTGGATAATGTTGATATTATGCTTGGCGGTCTGCCAGTTATGTTGGCCTCTAGTCCTGTTTCCTTTGATGATGAAGAAATGAAAGACATCATGCATGATGATGAAGTCACAATAACGGTAGATCTTCATGCTGGACATGAAAAAGGAACTGCATGGGGGTGTGATCTTTCTTACGATTACGTTAAGATTAACGCCCTATACCATACTTAAGTTATCTATGATTAAGGAGTTAACTGATGACTACTGAATATATTGTAATCAAGATTGGTGGAGTAGCCAGTAAGCAGCTAACTCCTGAGATATTGGCTAAACTGTCCGAATGGCAGCAGGCTGGTCAAAAAATTGTTATCGTCCATGGGGGCGGTTTTGCTATTAATCAGCTGATGGAGGAGAATCATATTCCAATTCACAAGGTCAGTGGTCTTCGTGTGACGGGTCAGTCAGATATGGCCTTGATCAAAGAAGCCTTGGTTGACATAGTTGGGAAAAACTTAGCGGATGAGCTGACAACTGCAGGTTTGCCAGCCTATCAGCTTGTAGATGAATTGCCAGACCTTGTCCATGCTGATTTCTTAGATCAAGAGACCTATGGTTTTGTGGGTGAAGTCAAAAGCATCACTAATCAAACCCTAGTGAGCCTCCTATCTCAAGGCAAGATTCCCTTGATTCCTAGCCTAGGCTATAGTGAGCAGGGGGATTTGCTCAATATTAATGCCGATTACCTTGCTAGAGCAGTGGCGATTAGTCTAGGAGCTAAAAAACTTATCCTTATGACAGATGTCAAGGGTGTTTTGGAAAATGGTCAGGTTTTGGAACAGCTGAACTTTGTGGACGTTCAGAAAAAAATAGATTCAGGTGTGATAACTGGAGGCATGATTCCTAAAATTCAAAGTGCTGTTCAGACAGTTCAAGCTGGTGTCGAGCAGGTCATTATTGGTGATAATCTGACAGACGGTACCATAATCAAGGAGTAAGAGATGACAAAACTATTTTCAAATTATAAACGGGCAACGATTGATTTTGCTTCGGCCCAGGGCAATTATTTGACAGATACAGTTGGCAAGACCTACTTGGATTTTTCATCAGGTATCGGGGTAACCAATCTGGGCTATCATCCCCATGTCAATCAGGCTTTGACAGAGCAGGTGGGCAAGATTTTGCACCAGCCTAATCTTTATCACAATCAGTTGCAAGAAGATGTTGCTGACCTTTTAATTGGTGACAAGGACTATCTGGCCTTTTTCTGTAACAGTGGTGCAGAGGCTAATGAGGCAGCCATCAAAATTGCCCGTAAGGCTTCAGGTAAACAAGAAATCATTACCTTCCAAAATTCCTTTCATGGTCGAACGTTTGGATCTATGTCTGCCACTGGTCAGGATAAAATCAAACAAGGTTTTGGTGAAGGTGTGCCCCACTTTAGCTATGCTATTTTCAATGACATAGACAGTGTCAAGGCCCTAACCAGTGAAGAAACTGCAGCTATTATGCTGGAGTTGGTTCAAGGGGAATCAGGTGTGCAACCTGCGGATAAGGACTTCGTTAAGGCTTTGTCTGATTTTTGTAAGGAGACAGGTATTTACCTCATTGTAGATGAGGTTCAGACAGGAATTGGTCGTACTGGTAAGCTTTTTGCTTATGAGCACTACGATATTGAACCAGATATCTTTACTCTGGCCAAAGGCTTGGCAAATGGGGTACCAGTGGGTGCCATGCTTGCCAAGTCCTCTCTTGGGACAGCTTTTTCTTACGGAAGTCACGGTTCTACCTTTGGAGGAAACAAACTGGCCATGGCGGCGGCCAAGGCTACGCTTGAAGTCATGTTGGCTTCAGATTTTCTGGATACTGCTCTTGAAAATGGAAACAAGCTACAAGAACAATTGCAGGCAGCTTTATCTGATAAAGAGACGGTTACCACTGTACGTGGTTTGGGCTATATGATTGGCATTGAGACCACTGGCAATTTGGGAGAATTGGTTCAGGCAGCTAGAGATAAGGGATTGATTGTCTTAACTGCAGGGACAAATGTGATTCGACTCTTGCCACCAATCACCCTAAGTGATACTGAAATCGAAAAGGGTGTGGCTATCCTATCAGAAATATTTGACTAGAACATAAAAATCACTTGATTCTTGAATCAAGTGATTTCTTTTACTCATTGTCAGTAGCAATCTCGCTGAGAAGTCCTTTAGCTGTTGTTGTTGGAAGAATACGGACACGATTAAGTGAGAGGAGACCATCCTTGGCACTAGCTAGCCCTTCGTTGGTTGTTAGCCCTAACTTGTATGTTTTCTTAGCTAGGTCCAGTGTCGTTTGATTGTAGCGACCTGATGGGTAGGCAATGGTATTGACCTTAGTATGAGTTCATTTTCAAGGAAGTCAATAGAATCCGTTAATTCAGCCTTTTGTGTTGCCTTGTCAGTGGCTGACAAATCAGGGTGGTTAACCGTATGAGACTGGAAGCTCATGCCGTGCGCCATCATTTCTTTCATCTGCTTGACGGTAAGATTTCCAGCATTTCCCTTCTTAACAAAGCCAGTGATGACATTGTTGGTTGCCTTAGCCTTGTATTTTTTGAGAATTGGATAGGCAATCGTATAGAAGTCTTCGTTACCATCATCAAAGGTCAGCCAAACAACCTTCTTAGCAGGCAAGGCATTTTCGGTGAAGGCTTTATAGGCTTCTTCAGGCGTTAGGAAATAGTAGCCTGCCTTGGCCAAGGCCTTGATTTGTGCCTCGAAGGGGTCTGGGTCAACGATAAGGTTGGCGTTAGAAGCTTCAGATGGATCCATGACGTGTACGGCATGATACATCAGGATAGGGATTTGGACAGGCTCGTCATAGGTTTTCCATTTAGCTGTACTCGTAGATTGGCTTGTCTGGGTTCCTTTTTGGCTATTTCCAGACTGGCTTGGGCGGTTTAACATGAAAACTGCCAGTAAGCCAAGGAGGACTAGATTTAGTAAAAGCAGAAGAAGGTTCAGTTTCTTTCTGTTAGCGTTAGTTGATTTTTCTTTTGAGAAGTCATTGTATCCCCTTTCAAATAGGTCTAGCTATTATTCTAACAAAAATGGAGTGGAAATGCACAGAATTTTCAGTAAAAAAGAATACTTAGCTCCTTAAATGGCAACAATATTCTGTCAATTCCGATAGAAATATGGTACAATTAAAAAAATGTATGTTTTTAAGGAGAAATCGTAAATGTCTATTAAAATTGGATTGCTTGGCTTCGGTACAGTAGCTAGCGGTATTCCTTTCCTTTTGAAGGAAAATGGTGAAAAGGTTCTTGCAGCCTCACGTGACCAACTCGAAATTGCGAAGGTTTTGGTTAAAGATGACGAGGAAAAAAATCGTCTTATCGCTGCAGGTAACGACTACAATTTTGTCACAAATGTTGACGAAATCCTTAACGATGACGAGATTCAAATCGTTGTTGAATTGATGGGACGTATCGAGCCAGCTCGTACCTTCATCACAAAAGCACTTGAAGCAGGTAAAAACGTAGTTTCTGCCAACAAAGACTTGATTGCTACTCACGGTAAAGAGTTGATTTCTCTTGCCCAAGATAAGGGTGTAGCTTTCTACTATGAAGCTGCCGTTGCCGGTGGTATTCCAATTTTGCGTACTTTGGCTAATTCTTTGACATCTGACAAGGTGACACGTATTCTCGGTGTACTCAACGGAACATCTAACTTTATGATGACTAAGATGGTTGACGAAGGTTGGTCATACGAAGATGCCCTCAAGACTGCTCAAGAACTTGGTTATGCTGAAAGTGATCCAACCAACGACGTTGAAGGTATTGATGCTGCTTATAAAGCTGTTATCCTTAGCCAATTTGGTTTTGGTGCCACAATTGATTTCGACGATGTGACTCACAAGGGGATTACAAACATCTCTACTGATGATGTAGCTGTCGCTCAAGAATTGGGTTATGTCATCAAATTGGTTGGTGATGTGCGTGAAGTAGAATCAGGGATCTCAGCAGAAGTATCACCAACATTCTTGCCAAAAAATTCACCCACTTGCTAGTGTCAACGATGTTATGAAATGCAGTCTTTGTTGAATCTATCGGTATTGGCGAATCAATGTATTACGGTCCAGGTGCTGGTCAAAAACCAACAGCAACATCTGTTTTGGCAGACATTATCCGTATTGCTCGTCGTCTTTCAGATGGCAATGTTGGTAAACCATTCAACGAGTTCCGTCGTGACTTGCCATTGGCTAATCCAGCGGACGTTAAGAGCAACTATTACTTTGCCCTTGATACGCCAGACGAAAAAGGTAAAATCCTTCACTTGTCTGAAATCTTCAACTCAGAAGATATTTCATTTGAGCAAGTCTTGCAACAAAAGGCAAATGGCACAACAGCTCGTATCGTTGTGATTACACACGCTATGTCTAAGACGCAACTCCAAGCTGTTACTGAAAAACTTGAAGCAGCAGAAGACTTCACTGTTGTCAACACATTGAAAGTTTTGTCTAACTAATTGATAAGCCTATACTGGTGCGTATAAGAAAGGTATTCAAGGAGAAAAGTCGCTAATGGCTTTCCTCCTTTTGGTGTGTTATTATGAAAATTACTGTTCCAGCAACATCTGCCAATATTGGTCCAGGTTTTGATTCTGTGGGTGTTGCCGTTTCTAAATATTTGACAATTGAGGTGCTTGAACCGGCAGATTCATGGCATATTGAACATGATTTAGGAGATATTCCTTCAGATGAAAATAACCTCCTCATTTCAACAGCCTTGCAAGTTAAGTCTGATTTGCAGCCCCATAAATTGGTGATGACGTCAGATATTCCCTTGGCGCGTGGGCTAGGTTCTTCAAGCTCAGTTATTGTCGCAGGGATTGAGTTAGCCAATCAATTGGCAGACTTGCAGCTTTCAGATGACGATAAACTTGACATTGCGACCAAGATTGAAGGTCACCCAGACAATGTTGCCCCAGCTATCTTTGGGAATCTCGTTGTAGCCTCTTATGTGGATGAACATGTTAATAGCATTGTGTCAGAGTTTCCAGAGTGTGCTTTTGTTGCCTTCATTCCGAGCTATGAACTTAAGACGTCTGATTCACGTGGGGTGCTTCCAAGTGACTTGTCTTACAAAGAAGCTGTAGCTGCATCATCTATTGCCAACGTTGCCATTGCTGCCCTCTTTGTAGGTGATTTGGTTAAGGCGGGACGTGCTATCCAAGGAGATATGTTCCACGAACGCTACCGTCAAAAACTGGTTAAAGAATTTGCGACTATTAAGGAATTATCAGGCCAATACGGTGCTTATGCGACCTACCTCTCAGGTGCTGGCCCAACAGTGATGACCTTGACGCCAAATGATCAGGCTGAGGCTCTTAAAACTGCTATCGATGGTCTTGGTTTAGATGGTGAAACCTTCATCCTATCTGTGGATAAAGCAGGTGTTGTCGTTGACTAGAAAAAATCAAGGGCTACTCTTTGGTCTAGCAACCTATATTCAATGGGGATTTTTATCCCTTTTTTGGAAGCTTCTAGCAGGTGTTTCGGCTTATAACACCTTTTCATGGCGGATTGTTTTTACTGTAGTGACTATGTTGGTCTATGCCCTAGTTGCTAAGCAAAATGCACGTTTTAAAGATGAGCTAGTCGAACTTTGGCAGGATAAGAAAGTCTTCCTTCGCATGCTACTTGCCAGCTTTCTCATAGCAGCTAACTGGTTGATTTATATCTATGCTGTGGGCCATGGGCAAGCGACGCAGGCTAGTCTGGGCTATTATATTATGCCTATTGTTTCTATCCTGTTTGCCCTCATTTTTCTTCGTGAATCATTGAGCAGAACCATGTGGGCAGCAGTAGTCTTAGCTTTTATAGGAGTCTTAGTTCTTGTTGTCAATACAGGAAAGCTTCCCATGGTTTCTTTGGGGCTAGCCCTGAGCTTTGGTTTCTACGGTTTAATCAAAAAAGGGGTTAAGCTCTCCAGTGACGTAGCCATGCTAGTAGAAAGTGGATTGCTACTACCTTTTGTAGCCATCTATCTCATTTTCTTTTCTCCAGAATCATTTTCGTCCTATTCGAGCATGGAAATGTTTCTCCTAGCCATCTCAGGTGTAGTGACGGCTGTTCCCTTACTTTGCTTCTCGGAAGCAGTCAAAAGGGCACCGCTTAACCTTATCGGTTTCATCCAGTATCTTAATCCTACGATTCAACTTCTCGTAGCCATTCTCATTTTTGGTGAGACGGTCAGCTTTGGAGAATTGAAAGGCTTCCTCTTTAT
>OIEK01000204.1_pt1 | contig 16677 bp, 17 predicted proteins | sample 1581821 | NCBI WGS metagenome assembly OIEK01 (sample SAMN03281017, study PRJEB24777) | human gut metagenome | isolation source: fecal sample PR221 from 1 month old male Chinese infant, caesarean... | reverse complement strand
AATGTCAATCTAGCACAAATTGCTAGCCGAAGATGGCGATATTGAAGAGGCCTTTCTTTATTTGGATGCCATACCTGAAGACTCTGACGACTATTTGTCTGCTTTAATTGTAAAGGCAGACCTCTACCAAATGGAGGGCTTAACTGATGTGGCACGTGATAAGTTGTTGGAGGCAAGTCAAATATCAGATGACTCATTGATTATTTTTGGTTTGGCTGAGATGGAATTTGAACTTGGAAATTTTGAACAAGCTATTCAATACTATGCCAAATTGGATAATCGTGACCTCCTGGCAATGACTGGCGTTTCTACTTATGAACGTATTGGTAAGGCTTATGCCAGTCTTGGTAAGTTTGAAGCTGCTCGTGAATTTTTGGAAAAAGCCATTGAAATTGAATATGATGATACCATTGCTTTTGAGTTAGCCACTTTGCTCTATGATCAAGAAGAGTATCAAAAAGCTAATTTTTACTTTAAGCAGATAGAAACCATGTCTGCTGACTTCGAGGGTTATGAGTATTTTTACGCCTTGTCCTTACATGCAGAACATAAAACTGAAGAAGCATTACGTATGGCACAACAAGGGATTTCAAAAAATGCTTTTGATGTTCAATTACTTTTGTTAGCATCACAGTTATCCTACGAGTTGCATGACACTCAATCTGCTGAATCTTATCTGAAGCAAGCCTTACCACTCGCTGAGGACCAAGATGAGATTGTTCTACGTTTAAGTACTCTCTATTTAGAAGAAGAACGTTACGAGGATCTGGTAGCTTTAGCCGATTACGAAGTTGATTCTGTTTTGGCTCGTTGGAACATTGCCAAGGCCTACCAAGCACTTGATGATGAAGAAGAAGCTTTTCAAATCTATCAAGATTTGGCTACAGATTTATCTGAAAATCCTGAATTCCTCCATGATTATGCATATATCCTGAGGGAATTTTGGTTACAGAGATCAGGCGCGTGCAACAGCAGAAAAATTACCTTGCCTTAGTTCCAGATGATGTCAATATGCAAACATTTCTTGAGGATTATTAAGCTGCGAAAGGCTTTAATCATTGGTTTAAAGAGAGGGAGAGATACATTGAGCTTGTTCACTCCCTCTTTTTTTATTTCTCTATTTATGTTATGATTTTATTAGAACCCATAAGGAGTAAGTATGGTTAAGAGAGATTTAATTCGAAATATTATCATAGCAGTTCTTGCCATTGTAGTGATTTTGTTGTTAAGAGCATTTGTCTTTTCAACACACCGTGTGACTGAAGGTCAGGCGAATGACTATATTCATGCTGGTGATTATGTTACTTTCAATAAAAATGTTGAACCTCAGAAAAAACGATTTTATTCTTTATACAGTTAATGGCAAGGAATATATTGGTCGTGTTATTGCTGATGAAGGCAAGAGCGTGACAGCTATGGATGATTTCCTTTATGTCAATGATAAGTCAGTTGACGAAGCCTATATTAGCAAGGATAAATCAGCTTATTTGGCGACAGTTTCACCTGGAAACTTCTTCACTGATGATTTTTCCATTGCAACATTGACAGATAATAAACAAACTAAGATTGAAAAGGGTCAATATCTTGTACTGAACGATAACCGTCGTAATACAGATGATAGTCGTAAGTTTGGTCTCATTGAAAAGGACCAAATTAAAGGTGTTATCTCTTTCAGATTGTATCCTCTATCACGTTTTGGTTTCGTTGATGTCGATTAATATTTCAATACTACTAAAAAAAAGCTAGGAACTTTTGACAAGTTTCTAGCTTTTTTTTGCGAATAAATTGGTGATGGTTTATTTTAAGACTTTATGATGCTGATAGTTTCATTGTCTTAAAATGAATTAGCAGAAATTGTAAGTAGAAAAGGAAATTAAGATGCAATTAGGATTTCATTTTGGATTTAAGAAAAGCAAAACTTATGGATTGTGTGGTGTTATGTTGGCAATCTTATTTTTAGGAATGTCTGGTCACTCGGCGAAAGCAGATGAAATGTTGCCACCAACTGACACATCTTCAACTTTGAAAGAAAGTACTGATAATCATGCGGCAAGTTATTCTGAAGTAGGCGTATACGATGATTCGACAAGTCAAATGAATCTACAAAGTGAAAAGATATTAGAGGAGAAGCAAGCAAGTCTGGCGGATTCTTCAAAAATGGCTGTCTTAACCAATAGTTCTGTGACCACAAGCTCTTATCAAGAGGCAGATGATCCTAGCGAAATTAATCAGAATCAAAGTCATTTTCTTAGTGCCATTAAGCAAGGAGCTATGGATGGAGCCAAGGAAGGAGTCCTTCCCTCTATTACGGCAGCACAAGCTATCCTAGAAAGTGGTTGGGGAAGCTCTGAGCTTGCTAAGGCTCCCAACAATAATCTTTTTGGTATTAAGGATTCAGAGGACTGGAATGGAGAAATCGTGATTGTGCCTACCCTGGAATATATTAATGGTGACTATATCACAGTCAATGCTGCTTTTCGAAAATATACCTCATGGAATGATAGCGTAGTAGACCATGCAAAATTTTTCACGAGTACCGAGTGGCGAAAAAACAATTACCGTAAAAGTTGTGAATGAAACAGATTATCGCGTTGCGGCTCAGGAACTGAAGAATGCAGGATATGCGACAGATCCAAGTTATCCCGGAAAACTTATCTCTTTGATTGAAGCCTATAAACTTTATGAATGGGATGCAGTAAGTAATACGACCAATTCTGTCTTAGAAAATGGAGGAGTAGAGAATCAAAATCCCAAAGCCGACTTCGCCATCACTGGTCTCAACAATACTACGGGTAGCTATGATCTTGTTATTTCAAACTTGGTTGCGCCACGCGGCTTCAAAGAAATCTTGGTTCCAACCTGGTCAGAAAAGAACGGCCAAGATGATATCATCTGGTACAAGGCAACTAAGCAAGCTAATGGAGACTATAAGGTAACCGTTCGTTCAAGCAACCATAAGGGAGATAGCGGTCTGTATAATTCCCATGTCTATTTGGTTGACAATGATGGTAAATACATTGGCCTAGGTGGCAAACAAGTGACACTTGATATTACTAAGACTCAAGGAACTTTGACTATTGCCAATAATGATAAAAATCGTGGAACTTTTGATGTTCTTATCACCAATCTGACAAATCCAAGTGGTATTTCAGGTGTGGTTATCCCAGTCTGGTCTGAACAAAATGGTCAGGATGATCTTGTTTGGCATAATGCCACAAAACAAGATGATGGTTCTTATAAAGTGACTATTTCAGCCAGCCAGCACAAGTGGAATTCAGGCAAGTACATCGTTCATGGCTATATTGTTGATGCTTCAGGTAAGAATATCGGCTTTGGGGCAACTTCAGCTGATGTGGTAGCCCCTAAGAAAATCGGTTCGGCATCAAGAGGAAACTACGATGTTTTAAATAAGGTTGTCTATCTCGATGCTGGTCATGGTGGCTATGATCCAGGAGCTTCTTACTTTGGTATCTCTGAAAAGAGCTTGACCTTGGCTATCCAAAGCCGCGTGAAAGCTAAACTTGAAGCAGAAGGCTATCAAGTTGTAACCACTCGCACCAGTGATACCTATGTTGACTTGACGGATCGTTCACGTGCAGCTAATGCTTCTGAATCAGATATCTTCGTAAGTATTCACATCAATGCTTCAGGAAGTTCTGCAGCACAGGGTATCGAGACTTATTATTACCAACCTTATGCAGAATATCCATCACGTATTAATGCAACCTATCATGCTAATCCGACTCGTTTGAGCATGAGTGACACCTTGGCCAATGCCATCCAGTCCAGCCTGATTAATGCGACTGGAGCCCAAAATCAGGGAGTGAAACGTCAAACCTTTGCGGTCTTGCGTGAGACAACAGCGCCAGCAGTCCTTCTTGAACTAGGTTTCTTGTCAAATCCTCAAGAAGCAGCCCGTTTGAATACCTCTGCTTATCAGGAGACTTTAGCTAACGCAATTGTGGCAGGGATTAAGCGTTACTATTCTATTTATAATTAATAGATTGAGAGAATCTTAAGGTTCTCTCTTTTTAATTTTTAAAGAGAGAAAACGCTTGCATAAACGAAAGCTAAATGGTATATTAAAAAAACATGAAAACGTTAACAAAAGGAGTTTTTATGAAAAGAAATACTCAAGCTAATGATGAAAAAGTTCTTCGTTATAGCCTTCGCAAGTACAAGTTAGGTTTGGCTTCTGTAACCATTGGAGCTATTTTTTTGAGCTTTGCTGCAGTTCAAGGAGTAAAAGCAGATGAAGCAGTATCAACGCCCGACTCTAGCACACAGGTAGAACAAGCTGATCCTAGTCTTACTACCAGTGGACTAGTAACTGAAACGCCAACAGCTCCTGTAGCAGCTGAGAATGCCACGGTGTTCAAAGAAAATGAGCCAGTTTCTCTTCCAGAAGAAAATACTGGCCGTACTGGGATTCCCAAGCTAACTGAAACTAGCGAAAACACGCCAAAAACAGTAGGTACTAATAATAGTCAAACTCTTACGAATGCGTCTGAGGATCCTATTGCTGAGGGGACTATTCGCTTGCATTTCCAAGAGTTGCCAAGTCCAGACAAGTCATCTCTTGGTCTTTGGACTTGGGATGATGTTGAGACACCATCATCTCAGAAGGGGGCCTGGCCGACAGGGGCAACCTCATTTGCAGAAGCCAAACAGGATGATTATGGTGTTTACTTGGATGTGAAACTGTCTTCAACACCTAAAAAGCTTAGTTTCTTGATTAATAATGCTGCTGGAACGAACCTTTCAGGGGATAAAGCAGTAGAAATTCTTAGTCCTCAAATGAATGAGGCTTGGATTGACAAGGATTTTCAAGTTTACAGTTATCAACCTATCCCTCAAGATCACGTTCGTATCAATTATTTCCGTACGGATGGCGACTATGGCAATAAGTCTGTATGGTATTGGGGAGATGTAAAGGATGCCCCAAGTAATTGGCCTGATGGTGTCAATTTCCAACCAAATGGTAAGTATGGTGCTTATTTAGACATTCCGCTAACCGAGGCTGCTAAATCTATCGGATTTTTACTCTTAGATGAGAGCAAAACAGGAGATGATGTGAAAATTCAACCAAATGATTATAAATTTAGTGACTTGAAAAAAACTCGTCAGCTTTTCGTACGAGATACTGATACGACAGTCTACACCAACCCTTACTTTGTCAAGGATGTGCGTTTGACTGGGACTCAGCAACTTAGTCCAAGCCAAATCGAACTTAGCTTCACCAATTTAGAAGATGTTTCATCTGAAGATATTCTCAAAGACCTCAAGGTGACAGACAAGGATGGTAACAGTGCAACTCTTAAACAGCTTAACTTGGATACTAAACTCAAAAAAGCTACATTAACAGGTGATTTTGCTGCGGAAAATCTGCCTTACAAGGTCACTTTGGGCAATGATAGTTTTAAAACGTCTGAGAGTTGGCAATTGAAGGATGCGCTCTACAGTTACGATGGTGAATTGGGTGCCCGTCTTCAAGAGAATGGTACTAAGGCACATGTGACACTTTGGTCACCAAGTGCAGATCAAGTAGATATCATTGTCTATGATAAGAATAATCAAGACATGGTTCTTGCTGAACATGCTCTAAGCAAAGGACTTCGAGGGACTTGGCAAGCTGACTTGCTTGCGACTGATCTTGGTTTGGAAAACTTAACAGGTTATTTCTATCAATATCGCATTAAACGTGGTGATCAGTCTGTAATCGTTTTGGATCCTTATGCTAAGTCTTTGGCTGCTTGGAATAGTGACGATGCCAGCAAGGGACCTGAACACAAGATTGCCAAGGCTGCCTTTGTAGATCCTGCTAATTATGGACCAAAAGATCTTGACTACGCTAAGATTCCAAACTTTAAATCTCGAGAAGATGCCATCATTTATGAGGCTCATGTCCGAGATTTCACCTCTGATAAGGCTATCTCAGCTGAATTGAAACACCAGTTTGGGACTTTCGCAGCCTTTGCAGAGCGTTTGGATTATCTTAAAGATCTCGGTGTTACCCATATTCAGCTTTTACCAGTATTAAGCTACTATTTTGTCAATGAAATGCAAAATGGGAAGCGTTTGGATGCCTATGCATCAAGTGATAGTAACTACAACTGGGGCTATGATCCACAAAACTATTTCTCTTTGACGGGTATGTATTCTGAAAACCCAAGTGAACCAGCTAAACGTATCGAAGAATTCAAGAATTTAGTTGCTGCTATTCATGCCCACGGTATGGGCGTTATCTTGGATGTGGTCTATAATCATACAGCTAAGACAGCTATTTTTGAAGACCTTGAGCCAAATTATTATCACTTTATGGATGCTGATGGCACTCCTCGTTCGAGTTTTGGAGGGGGGCGTCTAGGCACGACTCACTATATGAGTCGTCGTGTCTTGGTTGATTCGATTGCTTATCTTACTAAGGAATACAAGGTGGATGGTTTCCGTTTTGATATGATGGGTGACCATGATGCTGAAAGTATCGAGCAAGCTTATCATGCTGCACGTGCCCTTAATCCAAACCTCATTATGCTTGGTGAGGGCTGGGTGACTTATACTGGCGATGAAAATAGCCCTGTTCAGCCTGCCGATCAGTCTTGGATGAAAGACACAGATACCGTAGCTGTATTTTCAGACGATATTCGAAACACCCTCAAATCAGGTTATCCAAACGAGGGGACACCTGCCTTTATCACAGGTGGCAAACGTGATATTAATAAGGTCTTTGACAATATCAAGGCACAACCAACTAACTTCGAAGCTGATTCTCCAGGTGATGTGATTCAATATATTGCTGCTCACGATAATTTGACCCTTTTTGATATTATTGCCCAATCAATCAAGAAGGATCCAAGCAAGCCTGAGAATAATGCTGAAATTCATCGTCGCTTGCGTCTAGGAAACCTCATGGTATTGACTGCTCAGGGAACACCATTTATTCACTCTGGTCAGGAATACGGCCGCACCAAACAGTTCCGTGATCCTGCCTACCGTTATCCTGTGTCTGAGGACAAGGTGCCGAATAAGTCACATCTCTTAGTGGATGAAAAGGGCAATCCATTTGACTATCCTTACTTTATCCATGATTCTTATGATTCTAGTGATGCCTTCAATTTCAAATCAAAAGCAGATGTAGATGCACGTCTAACGCTATTGACAGTTCCTGGTCAGGACAATGTCGCTCAAGAAGATTTGGTATTGGGATACCAAACTATTGCTTCGAATGGAGACCGTTACCTTGTCTATGTCAATGCTGATAGCAAGGCTCGTCAGTTTGATTTGAGCAAGATTACAAATAGCCTATCCTATCTGGTTTTGGCAGATGGCAGTCAAGTCAATTTATCCGGAATTAGTGAGTTATCAGGTGTTGCAATCAACAATCACATCTTGACCTTGGATCCACTAACAGCGACTATTATTCGTTTGACTAATGCTAAAACACCAACTGAGGCAGTAGATCAGCCTTCTGAAAAGACCGGGTCATTTGGTGGTAAAAATACTGAGGCAACTAAAACAAATGTCAAGGCTTCAGGTAAAGAGGACCTTGTTGGAGATGCTGAACTTGTTAATCGTGATAATGGTCAGGCTAAGACTGAAGCTAGTCATCAGACTGATAAACAACTGCCATCCACTGGTGAAAAGACAAATCGTGGACTCTTTGTAGCAGGTCTGCTAAGTATTCTTAGTCTAGGATTCCTTCGAAAACGTCGTACAAAATAATAAGTAGCAACAGGTTATTTCCTGTTGTTTTTCTTTTATTTAGAATCATTCTTATCTGCTCTTTAGAATAGTTCTTAAATAGCCTAAAACCGTTGACAGTGCTGGTTTCTTCTGTTAGTTTAGATATTGTTCTCTTACATACGAGAGATCATTATTGACTTATCATCGTTCGCTTTTTTATTAATGATAAAACGACGATTCACATATATAACGACAAATGTCGAACACTATCTTGAAAATAGGAGACATTCATGAAAAAACTTAGCAAACTTGGTGTTGTTCTTTTGGCATCAGGACTTTTATTGACGGCTTGTGCCAAATCTGGTAATTCAAGTCATTCAAGTTCAACTAGCTCAAAACTCACAGCCAGTGAGCAAAAGCAATTGAAGCAGGCCACAAGTGATTACAAGACTTTCGTAGAAGGCGAAATTGATCAGCTTTTGAAAGATACTGAAGGATTCAGTGAAACCCTCAAGTCAGGAAATCTTGAAGAAGCTAAGAAACAATACCCATTGGTTCGTATGGCTTACGAGCGTTCAGAGCCGATTGCAGAAAGCTTTGGTGAGTCTGACGTGAAAATCGACTACCGTTTGGTTGATTACATGGACGAAAATAAATCAGAAGACGGTTGGTCAGGGTTCCACCGTATCGAACGTATCATGTGGCAAGACAACACGACAGAGGGTACAGCTGCCTATGTAGATCAATTGGTTAACGATATTAAGGAACTCAAAGCTAAAATTGCAACTGTTAAAGTTACCCCAGATATCATGTTGACAGGTGCTGTTGACCTTCTGAACGAAGTAGCAACTCAAAAGATTACAGGTGAAGAAGAGGTCTTCTCACACACTGATCTTTACGACTTCCGTGCCAATATTGAGGGAGCGGAAAAAATCTTTGAACTCTTCAAACCGTTGATTCAGAAGAAAGATGCTAAACTTGTTAAGACTCTGGAAACTGAATTCAAGAATGTCAATGGTCTTTTGGACAAACACATGACTGATGAGAAAAACTATAAGTCTTATACAGATTTGAGTGAGGCAGATACTAAGGAATTGGCCGAAGCTGTAACTAAACTTGGTGAACCATTATCACAAATGGGTGTTATCCTAGAAGGGAAATAAGAAAAATGACTGACGAAAAATTTTTAGATAAAAAAATGGACCGTCGTGAATTTCTTAAAAAAGCAGGTATTGGAGGGGCTGGGCTTGCGCTTGGTCTTTCTGGTGCATCTGCTTTTTTCGCTAATCAGGATAGTTCAACAAAAAAAGCCCTTGATGGGGATGAAGATATTAGCTTCTTTGGTAAGCACCAAGCTGGGATTACGACTCCCATGCAGAAGGCTTGCTACTTGGTGGTTCTAGATCTTCATACAACTGATAAAAAAGAAGTGATCCAACTCTTTAAAGACTGGACAGACTATAGTAGTAAATTGGTCGAAGGAGAGCTGGTCAAAAAAGATGGTTCCAATGCCCTCTTACCTCCAACAGATACAGGTGAAACAGTGGGACTCAACCCCTATCGCTTGAGCCTGACTTTTGGTGTTTCGGCTGATTTTCTTAAAAAACTTGGCTTGGAATCCAAGCGTCCTAAGCTCTTCCGTGATTTGCCTCCATTTCCAAAGGAGCAGTTGCAGGACAAGTATACAGGCGGAGATATCGTCATACAAGCCTGTGCGGACGATGAACAGGTAGCCTTTCATGCTGTTCGAAATCTGATCCGCAAAGGTCGTAATAAAATCACCATGAAGTGGAGCAAATCTGGTTTTGCAGCCATCGGAGATCGTAAGGAGACGCCTCGAAATCTCTTTGGTTTCAAGGACGGTACTGCCAATGTTACGACGGAAAAGGAATTCGACAAGGTTGTCTGGACTGATAGTAAAGATTGGATGAAGCGTGGTTCTTATATGGCTCTTCGTCTAGTACAGATGCACTTGGAGACTTGGGATCGTACCAATTTGCAGGAGCAGGAAAACAACCTTTGGCCGCTATAAGGAATCAGGTGCTCCCTTTGGTAAGAAAGATGAGTTTGACGAAGTAGATCTGTCAAAACTACCAGTCGATTCGCATGTCCGTTTGGCTAAAGAAGTAGATCTTCCTATCTTACGTCGTTCCTATTCTTATTCTGATGGCATTGATGAGAGAACTGGCCAGTTTGATGCAGGCTTGATTTTCATTGCCTACCAGAAGGACCCAGACCGTTTTGTCAAAATACAGACCAATCTTGGTGCTGTAGACAAGATGAATGAGTACATCACCCATATCGGAAGTGGGCTCTTTGCTTGCTTTGCTGGCGTGGAGAAAGGAGGCTACCTTGGTCAAGCACTCTTTGAATAAACTCCTCGTTTTGCTTGGACTTTTAGCTCTATTCTGGTCCTATCCAGTTGCTGCTGAATCCTATAGTGATCTCTATATCAAAATCACAGATGCAACAACAGCTGTTCAAAACAAGGATCAAGCAAAAGCTAAGGAATTAGTTGGTGAGATTAAAACTGATTTCGAAACTAAAGAAAATCACGATTCCAAGGCTGGTAAAAAAGTTAGCAAGGCTCTTGATATTAAAGGTGACGTGACAGAAGAAGACCTAACCTCTATCTCGTCAGCCCTTCTTAAATTTGAGAAAGAGCAAAATCCTGTTGACTTGGATGCCGAAAAGGAAAAACTTGAGACCCGTCTCAATCCTTATTTCAAGAATTTACAGGATGCCATTACGGCTAAAGACCTAGCTGAGACCCGCAAAACTTATGGCGAATTGAATAATGCTTGGACGCGAAATGAAGCTGTTGTCCGTGACCACAGTACTGCCTACTACGGCAAGATTGAGACGGCTATTTCACTTTTGCGAAGCAGTATTGAGACGGAGCCTACTGATTTCACCAGCATCCAGTCATCCTATGATGATCTCAAGGGTGGGATTGATGACTTTATCAAGGGCGTCCCTCTTGATAGCACAAGCTCAAGTTTAACCCTAAAAGATGGTATTAGGCTCTTGGAAAAAGCTCTCGGTCAATTCCAATCAGGTGATGAAAAAACGGCTGCGGCAACTATGAAGAAGTTCATCACTATCTGGCCAACCATTGAAGGTGACGTGAGCACGACTAACCCAAGCCTCTATACGCGCGTGGAGAGTGAAACACCGGTTATCATGGTTAAGGGGAAAGAAAAAGCTTATCAGGACAAACTGCAAGCCTTGATTACAGACCTATCAGCTATCGATACCAGTGCTTCTTATAATGCCTTTGATGCCATGTTGATTCTCTTGCGTGAAGGGATCGAAGCCCTCCTCATTGTTATGGCCCTTGTGACAACTCTTAAGGCAGCCAAGATGCGTAAGGGTCTCAAATGGGTTTATGGTGGAGCCATTGCTGGTGTTCTTGCCAGCGCACTTATAGCTGTTATCTTACAAGTTGTCTTTCCAGCTGTGACCTCAGGGGCTAACCGTGAAATTATTGAGGGTGGCGTTGGTATCTTTGCAGTTGCGATGATGATTCTGATTGGAATCTGGCTCCACAGCAAGTCGTCAGTCAAACAGTGGAATGACTTTATGGACCGTCAGATGAAGACAGTGACGGCTACTGGAAGTTTTGTATCCATGTTTGCCCTCAGTTTCTTGGCTGTCTTCCGTGAAGGTGCCGAGACCATCCTTTTCTACGTAGGTATTATCCCACGTATCACGACAGCTAATTTCTTGATTGGTATTGCTTTAGCGATTGCAGTTCTTGTTATTATTGCTATAGCTATGACTAAAGCTAGTCACCATATTAAACCGCATCGTATCTTCTTTATTTTGACTTGGTTGATTTATGCCTTGGCCTTCAAGATGCTCGGTGTCAGCATTCATGCCCTTCAGTTGACTAATATGATGTCCAATCATTTGATTAGTGGTTTCCCAACCATTGATTGGGCTGGTATTTATCCAAGCTGGGAAGTCCTAATTCCACAACTTATTTTTATTGCTATTATTGCCTTTGTAACGGTGAAACAGCATGGCAAGAAGTAAGGACGAGATGACCATTGTTGAGCATCTGGTGGAATTTCGGAGACGTTTTATTGCAGTAGTGATTTGCTTTTTCCTAGTTTTTTGTATCACCTTGTTGTTTGCTGGGGAGCTCTATGCTTATTTGACTAGAGGATTTGATAAGCCCTTATTGGTTCTTGGTCCTAACGATATTCTCTGGATTTACATTAACTTAGCCAGTCTCATGGCTGTTACGGTCACTTTGCCCTTTACCACCTACCAGATTTGGCAGTTTGTAAAACCTGGTTTGAGGGATAATGAAGCGCGTGCCATCTTTGCCTATATTCCAGCAACTTTTGTCTGTTTTGTATTGGGGGGTTTGGCCTTTGGTTATTATTTTGTGAGTCCAGCTATCTTAGAAGTGCTTTTAAAGCTAGGTGAAGGACTCTTTGATACACAAATTACAGCACAAAACTACCTTAGGTTTTTACTGCATACGACAGTGCCTTTGGCTGTTCTCTTTGAACTTCCCGTAGTTGTTAGTTTCCTAACCTCTATAGGTATATTGACACCAGTATTTCTGACACGCTATAGACGCTATGCTTACTTCATTCTCTTGGTATTGGCAGTCGTTCTGACACCAGCCGACTTTATTAGTGACTTGGCCATGACTGCTCCCTTAATCTTACTCTATGAAGTTAGCGTAGCTCTTAGTAAGCTCATTTATAAACGTAAACAAAGAAAATATAAAGATAAATAGAAAGGAGATTTCATGGGAATTCTACGTGATATCGGAGCTCCAGGACTTATCATTATCGTCCTAGGAGCCCTCCTCATCTTTGGTCCTAAACGCTTGCCAGAACTTGGACAATCTATCGGTAAAATGTTAGCAGAATTTAAAGCAGCGGTAAATAAGACTGATGATAAAAAAGACGAAGAAGACAAGACTAAAGACTAAGATCTCTATCTAAAGGTTATCTTCAAGTTTCTTGACAATTCTAAGCTTTTATGACATAATACACTTGTATTGAATAGTAAGTCTATATCATAGGCAAGAAAAGACCCCAAGCTAACTTCCACATAAGCTCGGGGTCTTTTTTAGCACTATCTATCCTTGTTTAACCACTTGTCGATTAGACGAAGGATAACACCGACCACAATAGGTCCGATGATAGTTTTGAATAGTAAATCCATCATAGGCAAACTCACCTCCCTTCGTAGGCGGTGTCGAGGTGCCAAAGGATATTATATCATAGATTGAAAGAGATATGTTTAGTGAGTGATAGGAAGTATCAGTTAGAATGTGGTTTAATCATGCCAAACAAAAAATCAGCTCAAGAGGGCTGATTTTTTTATCTTACAAACTGATACGTTTTTCTGTTTCAGCGTCGAAGAAGTGACCTTTAGCAACGTTGAAAGTAAGGTTAACTTTTTCACCTGGATTATGGAAGTCACGCGCATCAACACGGGCAGCAAACTCAGTTTCTCCAAGTTTTAGGTAGAGCATTGTTTCTGCACCAAGAAGCTCTGAAACGACGACTTCAGCATCTACATTGGCATCTGGATAAACTTCTTGAACAATTGGACGGCTTGAAACATCTTCAGGACGGATACCAAAGATTACTTCCTTGCCTTGATACCCTGTCTCTTTCAAGATTTTAGCTTGACCCTCAGAGATTGCAATATCCAAACCTTCAGAGTTAGTAATGCGGTTACCATCAACCTTAACATTAAAGAAGTTCATAGCAGGACTTCCGATGAATCCAGCAACAAATTTATTGGCTGGCTCATTATAAAGTTCTTGAGGGGTACCAATTTGTTCGATACGACCGATAGTACCAGAACCATCAGGGTTTTTAGTAGAACTCATGATAACGATACGGTCAGCAAGAGTCATAGCTTCTGTTTGGTCGTGGGTAACGTAGATAGTAGTTGCACCAATATTACGAGTAATTTTAGCAATTTCAGCACGCATGGTCACACGAAGCTTAGCATCCAAGTTTGAGAGAGGCTCATCCATGAGGAAGACTTTAGCATCACGAACGATGGCACGTCCCATAGCTACACGTTGACGTTGACCACCAGAAAGGTCTGCAGGCTTACGATCTAAGAACTCAGTCAAACCAAGGCTAGCAGCAGCTTCACGCACACGTTTGTCGATATCGTCTTTTTATATTTACGAAGTTTAAGACCAAAGGCCATATTTTCATAAACAGTCATGTGAGGGTAAAGTGCGTAGTTTTGGAATACCATGGCAATGTCACGATCTTTTGGTGATTTGTCATTAACCACTTCACCATCGATATAGAGTTTACCTTCTGTGATTTCCTCGAGACCAGCAACCATACGGAGAGTTGTTGATTTACCACATCCTGAAGGACCTACGAAAACGATGAATTCCTTGTCTTTAATATCGATACTGAAATCTTCGACAGAGTAGTGAGTTGCATTTGGGTATTTTTTGTAAATTTTATCCAGTTTAAGAGTTGTCATATCATTTATCCTTTATTATTTAACTGATCCGCCGGTTACACCTTCAACATAGTATTTCTGCATGAAGATAAAGAGAAGGGTGATTGGGATGGCGATGATAATAGCACCTGCGGTAAATGGAAGGAACCATTCATTGATAGCGTCTTGGTTAAGCATTTGATAGAGTCCAAGGGCAACCGTATATTTATCTTTAACGTCACCGAGGATAACAGATGCAAAGATGAAGTCTACCCAAGGTCCCATGAAGGCCATGAGGGCAGTGTAGACGATGATTGGTTTAGAAAGTGGCAAGGTAATCTTAGTGAAGATTTGAAGACGAGTTGCCCCATCAATCATTGCTGATTCATCCAAAGAGTAGGAATGGTATCAAAGAAACCTTTCGCAATGTAGAAACCAAGAGCTGCCCCAGCAGAATATACCAAGACCAAAGATGTCAGGGTTTGTGTCAAATTGAGGGCCTTCAAAATGTAGTAGACCGCAATCATCGACATGAATCCAGGGAACATGTTAAGTACAAGTGCCAATTTCAAGAAGCCATTTCTGTGTTTGAATTTAATACGGCTAAGTGAGTAGGCCATACCTACGGTAATCAAAGTTGAGAGGATACATGTACATGTGGCAACGATGAAAGTATTGATGAACCATTTTCCAAATGGATAAGCATCGCTGGTAAACAGTTTAATGTAGTTATTAAAAGTGTAAGTCTTAGGGAAGAAGTAAGGCACCGCATTAGCTCCTTCACCACGGAAACTTGTAAGGAAGATCCAAATAATAGGGATCAACCAGATGACAGCTAGAACTGTCAATAGAATATAAGTACCAGTTAGGTAAAGATTTTTCTTACGTTTCATTATTTAGCAGCCCCTTCCTTGAATGAAGATGATCTTGTGTAGGCCAAGAGACTGAATGTTGCAGAGATGGCGAAAATCAAGATACCGATAACAGATGCCAAGTTGTAGTCTTTAGCGCTAACAGTCAGTTTGTAGAGCCAAGTTACCAAGAGGTCAGTTGAACCCGCTTGATAGTATTCAGAGTTAGTAGGTCCACCACCAGTAAGGAAGTAGATAACGTTGAAGTTATTGATATTACCGATGAATTGTTGAATCAATGATGGCGCCATGATCAAGAGAATTTGTGGGAAAGTGATGCTCTTGAAGATTTGGAATTTGCTTGCTCCATCAATTTCAGCAGCTTCAATCTGCTCAGTTGGCAAGTTCATGATGATACCAGTTGCAACCAACATTGTGAATGGAATACCAATCCACATATTAACAAAGATAATAGAGAACTTAGCCCAGAGAGGGTCAGTCAAGAATGGAATTGGTCCATTAGTGAGATGCAAGGTTTGAAGCAAACCATTCAAAGGACCATGGTCATTAAGGAAATTTACGCATCAAAAGAAGGGATACGAACTGAGGAACGGCGATAGTGATAACAAAGAGTGTACGCCATACTTTCTTGAATTTAAGCCCTTAGTGTTGAGCAAGAGAGCAAGGACAATACCGAAGAAGAAAGTTGTTGCTGTTGCAGCAACTGCCCAAATCAAGGTCCATGTCAAAAGTGGGAAGAAAGTACCAGCCATACGACCTTGCAAAACCTCATCAAAACTTGAGAAACCAACCCAGTCAAAGAGTGATTTAGGTGCTGGGTGATTGTGGTCAAAGTTAGTAAAAGCCAAACAGATCATGTAGATCAAAGGCAAGATTGTGAAGAGCAAAACTCCAATCAATGGTACAGTCATAAGTCCCATGTGAAAACGACCATCAGCCAAGGTCTTGAAGTCTTCGACAAAGTTAGGAACTTTACGTCCAGACTGTTTGAGAGCTATGAGATGACGAGCACTCTTAAGATTACACCAGTAAATATAAGCGAAAACTGCACAGAAGATTAATGATGCAAGTCCAAAAATCAACAAGAGCATAGAGTTATCTCCAGCGACTTGAACAGTAAGCTTAACCCCATTAACTTCTTTAATGGCTTCACCCTGTTCTTGAGTCCCTAAGGTAATCATCCCTTTAAGTGCAGGGATGATTTGAATAACGAAAGCTACTAAGAAGGCAATCTCAGAAAGGAGGAAGAGCAAGCCCTTGGCGAACTGTTTGTTGACCAAGTTTACAAATCCCATTACCAGAAAGGATAATTTGACATCCCATGTACCTTCTTTGAAGACCTGGCGCATAGGAGTTGTGTCGTAGATTGTTTGTGACATAGATATCTCCTCAGATAAATGTTTAATTAGTGATAGATAAAGAGGCTAGGAACCTGACCTGCCTCTTTACCTTCTCATAGTTAGGATTCTTATTTAGCTGCTGCCAAATCTTTATCAAATTGTTGTAATTTAGTAAGGAATTGGTCTTCCTTGATTTTACCGTTATATGCATCACTCATAAGAGCAGCACTTTCAGTCCAGAAGACTGACATTTGACTAAGTTTAGGCATAACAGTTGTGTACTGATCAGATGAACCCATAGTGATTACAGCTTGTGCAAGAGCATCCTTTTGAAC
>OIEK01000203.1_pt1 | contig 16757 bp, 15 predicted proteins | sample 1581821 | NCBI WGS metagenome assembly OIEK01 (sample SAMN03281017, study PRJEB24777) | human gut metagenome | isolation source: fecal sample PR221 from 1 month old male Chinese infant, caesarean... | reverse complement strand
CTGCAGGCCAGATCAAAACTGGTTCTATGAGCCGTTCTGACCGCGTTGCTAAATACAACCAGCTGATTCGTATCGAAGAAGCGCTGGGTGAGCAAGCGCCGTTCAACGGTCGTAAAGAGATCAAAGGTCAGGCTTAATCCTGTCCTTGTGAAATAATCATGCCAGCCTTCGGGCTGGCATTTTTTTTACGCCTGCGGCCATTATTTAAAGTCGACGGCCATTTGCTGAGGGATCGACAACCCGCGGGTGGTTTCCACGCAGCGGTCGATGTAATCGGTAAAGCGCGGCGGTTTTGGCATCCCCATGCTCAGCAGCTTGTCGTTACTAAAGCGCACGTTCAGGGTGGCGAACGCGCCGTATAAGCGCATGGCTTTCAGCATCAGCCGCTCATTGCATGGCCCAAATATCCCTTTCAGTTCGCGTCTCATTTTGACCAGCGTTTCATAGCTCACCTGGGCGTACTTATCCCCCACCGGCGCCTGCTCCAGGGCCTGAGCCATCGCCCGGTCGATTTCGGCAAACTTCACGCTGTTCTCTTCGCCAGCAGAGATATGCACCACCTCGCCGTGAGCCAGAGGCTGGTTAAGCAGCATTAGCAGGGCGTCGGCGCAGTAGTCCACCGGGATAACGTCAATTCGGTCCTCCATGGAGCACATGAATTTCTGCAGCATCAGCCCCATGCTGAACACCCAGAAAATACTGCTGGAAGGCCGGCAGCCGTGATGGGTATGACCCACCACGATAGAGGGGCGGGCAATTACCAGCGGTAGCGTAGGGCACTGCTGCTGCATCAGCTGCTCGATGGTCGACTTCGAGTGGGTATATTCCACCAGGTGCTCAGCGCGTTCCCGAAACTCCGCGCTTTCGGCGACCAGTGAATCCGGTTCAGGCGAACATGACATCGCCGTACCGACGTGCAGAAAGCGCTGCAGACCCGTCACCTGCGCCATACGTTGCGCCAGGCGCAGCGTGCCCTCAACGTTAACCTTCCAGATAAGCGGGTTGCTGCCAAATGAGGCGACAGCGGCGCAGTTGAGGATGTGCGTGACCTGATCGAGGCGCGGATCGTTAAGAAAATGCTCCGGAGAGGCGAGATCGCCCAGCAGGATATGCTGCTGGCGCAACATCGCCAGCTTCTCCTCGGCGATGTTGAACTTACGCATGTTCTCTTTGACCCGTTCGAGGCCAGCCTCGGGGCTATCAGCACGTACCAGCAGCAGCAGATCTAACCGGGTTTCCTGATGGAGTATTTTCTCTAACGCGGCACCGCCCAGAAACCCCGTAACGCCGGTAATTAATAATGTGGTCATAAACGCTATCTCATTATGGTTGGTCTGCGGGATTCTAGGCGGGCAAAAGTAAACGACAATTAAATAAAAAAGGGGCCCGATCAGGGCTTTATTAAGACCAGTTTAAGGTTATTATTACCGGGGGATAGAATTGGACTCGCAGATCGGCCAGATAATTCACTCTTTCATGTATCAGTTTGTACATTACTGTATTTTAAGGTTTTTATTTTGGTTCTTGGACCTTTTATTTATCCTGAATGATAGGAATAACATTTTCTGTTACATATTTCCCCCCGCGCGTCAGAATGCTATTTATTTTAATTCTTACCATGCTAATAAACTAAGCCAAAAGAAAAGATTGCCTTTTTAATCAATAATATTATTCCCGACACGGATATTGACGGAGGGGTAAAAAAGCGATCGCAGCGCAGGACAAGACCTGGGCAGCGAAATCTGCGATAATGAACGTTTATCACCCTAAACAGAGATGACTATGCAGTACCCGATTAACGAGATGTTCCAGACCCTGCAAGGCGAGGGTTACTTCACCGGCGTGCCTGCCATTTTTATTCGTCTGCAGGGATGCCCGGTAGGATGCGCGTGGTGTGACACCAAGCATACCTGGGACAAGCTGGCCGATCGGGAAGTGTCGTTGTTCAGCATCCTGGCGAAAACCAAAGAGAGCGACAAGTGGGGCCCGGCAAGCAGCGAGGATCTGCTGGCGATTATTGGGCGGCAGGGGTGGACAGCCCGCCACGTGGTTATTACCGGCGGTGAGCCCTGCATTCATGATTTAACGCCGTTAACCTCGCTTCTGGAACAAAACGGCTTTAGCTGTCAGATTGAAACCAGCGGCACCCATGAAGTACGCTGCAGCCCCAATACCTGGGTGACGGTTTCCCCGAAGGTCAACATGCGCGGTGGCTATGACGTGCTGTCTCAGGCCCTGCAGCGGGCGGATGAGATCAAGCATCCGGTAGGGCGCGTCCGCGACATAGAAGCGCTGGACGAACTGCTGGAAACGCTGAGCGATGACAAACCGCGGATCATCGCCCTGCAGCCGATCAGTCAGAAAGAAGATGCGACGCGCCTGTGTATCGACACCTGCATCGCCCGCAACTGGCGCCTGTCTATGCAGACGCACAAGTATCTGAATATTGCCTGATAAAAAAGCCCGGCAGCGTACTGACCGGGCTTTTTTTCGCTTACTCGCCGCGATAGACGCAGCCGGCGGTGCAGGTCTCTTTGACCATCACGGCGCTCAGCAGCGGCACCCGCGGTTTCATCTCATCCCAGATCCATTTGGCCAGCACTTCGCTGGTGGGGTTTTCCAGACCAGGAATATCGTTCAGATAATAGTGGTCGAGGCGATCGTATGTCGGCTTAAAGGCGGCCTTCAGCTCGGCAAAATCCATGATCCACCCGGTATGGGGATCGACTTCACCGGTGATCTCCAGACGCACCATAAAGGAGTGGCCATGCAGGCGACCGCATTTGTGTCCTTCCGGGACGTGCGGCAGGTGGTGGGCGGCTTCGAAGGTGAAATCTTTAAACAGCGTGGTGGACATCATTGACTCTCAACAGGACGAAAAAAACCGCCGTAGGGTACCGGAAAGTACATTTTTTCGCATTAACTAAAACGGCCGTGAACAGAAAATGGACATGTTTATCTGCTTTATTTGATTTAATCTCTTATATTTCAATTGCTTATTTAATCGATTTTGTTGTTAATAACTACAACTAAAACAGGTTAGTCCATTTGGTTATTTATTATTTCCATCCCTTCTTTAATTGTTACTATGCCCGCCGTTAACCTTCTATTCTCTTCTGTTTTTGTCGCGCTGACAGGGTGCGAATAACAGCTTTGCTTACTGGAACAAACGACGCATGACGACACAGGCCCCACCTTCCAACTTGCTACCGCTCAACCCGGAGCAACTGGCGCGCCTTCAGGCGGCCACCACTGACTTCACGCCCACTCAGCTCGCCTGGGTATCTGGCTATTTCTGGGGCGTGCTGAATCAGCAGTCCGGCGCGGCGGTAGCCGCCCCCGCCCCGGCCGCCGAGGTACCGACGATCACGCTGATTTCCGCCTCGCAAACCGGCAACGCCCGCCGCGTCGCCGAAGCGCTGCGTGACGATCTGCTGGCGGCGAAGCTGAACGTGAAGCTGGTGAATGCAGGCGATTATAAATTCAAACAAATTGCTGCGGAAAAACTGCTGGTGGTAGTGACGTCCACCCAGGGGGAAGGAGAGCCGCCGGAAGAAGCGGTCGCATTGCATAAGTTCCTATTCTCTAAGAAAGCGCCGAAGCTGGACGGGACCGCGTTCGCCGTCTTTGGTCTCGGCGATACCTCTTATGAATTTTTCTGTCAGTCCGGCAAAGATTTCGACAGCAAGCTGGCCGAGCTCGGCGCGGAACGTCTGCTCGATCGCGTTGATGCCGACGTTGAATATCAGGCCGCGGCCGCTGAATGGCGCGCGCGCGTGGTTGAGGCGCTGAAGGCTCGTGCGCCGGTCGCTGCGCCCGCTCAGCTGGCCACCAGCGGCGCGGTGAACGATATTCACACCAGCCCATATACCAAAGAAGCGCCCCTGACGGCGACCCTGTCGGTCAATCAGAAAATCACCGGCCGCAATTCAGAAAAAGATGTGCGCCATATCGAAATAGACCTCGGTGATTCCGGTCTGCGCTATCAGCCGGGCGACGCCCTGGGCGTCTGGTACCAGAACGATCCTCAGCTGGTGAAAGAGCTGGTGGAGCTGCTGTGGCTGAAAGGCGACGAGCCGGTGACCGTTGAGGGCAAAACTCTGCCGCTGTCGGAAGCCCTGCAGTGGCATTTTGAGCTGACGGTTAACACCGCGACTATCGTTGAAAACTACGCCACCCTGACGCGCAGCGAATCGCTGCTGCCGCTGGTGGGCGATAAAGCTCAGTTGCAGCAGTATGCCGCCGCGACGCCGATCGTCGATATGGTCCGTTTCTCTCCGGCGCAGCTGGACGCCGAGGCGTTAATCGGTCTGCTGCGTCCGCTGACGCCGCGCCTGTACTCCATTGCTTCCTCACAGGCGGAAGTGGAGAGCGAGGTGCATGTCACCGTGGGCGTGGTGCGCTATGAAATTGAAGGCCGCGCCCGGGCTGGCGGCGCCTCCAGCTTCCTCGCCGACCGCGTGGAAGAGGATGGCGAAGTCCGTGTCTTTATCGAACACAACGACAACTTCCGTCTGCCAGCCAACCCGGAGACCCCGGTGATCATGATTGGCCCGGGCACCGGTATTGCGCCGTTCCGCGCCTTTATGCAGCAGCGCGCTGCGGACGGAGCGCAAGGCAAGAACTGGTTGTTCTTCGGCAACCCGCACTTCACCGAAGATTTCCTCTATCAGGTGGAGTGGCAGAGCTATGTGAAGGAAGGTCTGCTGACCCGTATCGATCTGGCCTGGTCTCGCGATCAACAACAAAAAATCTATGTGCAGGACAAACTGCGCGAGCAGGGGGCCGAGCTGTGGCGCTGGATCAATGACGGCGCCCACATTTATGTCTGCGGCGACGCCAATCGTATGGCGAAGGACGTGGAAAACACCTTACTGGAAGTGATTGCCGAATACGGCGCGATGGACGCCGAAGCGGCGGACGAATTTTTAAGTGAGCTGCGCGTTGAGCGCCGTTATCAGCGAGATGTCTACTAATGAGCGAAAAACATCCGGGGCCTTTAGTGGTCGAAGGTAAACTGAGCGATGCCGAGCGCATGAAGCTTGAGAGCAATTACCTGCGCGGCACCATTGCGGAAGATTTAAACGACGGTCTGACCGGCGGTTTTAAAGGCGATAACTTCCTGCTGATCCGTTTCCACGGCATGTACCAGCAGGACGATCGCGATATCCGCGCGGAGCGCGCCGCCCAGAAGCTGGAGCCGCGTCATGCGATGCTGCTCCGCTGCCGTCTGCCGGGCGGGGTGATCACCACCACCCAGTGGAAGGCGATCGATAAGTTTGCCGCTGAGAACACCATTTACGGCAGTATTCGCCTGACCAACCGGCAGACCTTTCAGTTCCACGGCATTCTGAAAAAGAACGTCAAGCCGGTGCATCAGATGCTGCACTCGGTGGGGCTGGACGCGCTGGCCACCGCCAACGATATGAACCGTAACGTGCTGTGCACCTCCAACCCCTACGAGTCGCAGCTGCACGCTGAGGCCTACGAGTGGGCGAAAAAGATCTCCGAGCATCTGCTGCCGCGTACCCGCGCTTATGCCGAGATCTGGCTGGATCAGAAAAAGGTCGCCACTACCGACGAAGAGCCGATCCTCGGCCAGACCTATCTGCCGCGTAAGTTTAAAACCACGGTGGTGATCCCGCCGCAGAACGATATCGATCTGCACGCCAACGACATGAACTTCGTGGCGATCGCCGAAAACGGCAAGCTGGTGGGCTTTAACCTGCTGGTGGGCGGCGGTCTCTCTATCGAACATGGTAACAAAAAAACCTACGCCCGCACGGCGAGCGAATTCGGTTATCTGCCGCTGGAGCATACTCTGGCGGTGGCGGAAGCGGTTGTGACCACTCAGCGCGACTGGGGCAACCGTACCGACCGTAAGAATGCGAAAACCAAGTACACCCTTGAGCGCGTCGGTGTCGAAACCTTCAAAGCGGAAGTGGAGCGCCGGGCAGGCATTAAGTTTGAGCCGATCCGCCCGTACGAATTTACCGGCCGCGGCGATCGCATCGGCTGGGTGAAGGGGATTGATGATAAGTGGCACCTGACGCTGTTTATTGAAAACGGCCGCATTCTCGATTATCCGGGTCGTCCGCTGAAGACTGGCCTGCTGGAGATTGCTAAGGTCCATCAAGGCGAATTCCGCATCACCGCTAACCAAAACCTGATTGTCGCCAGCGTACCGGAAGATCAGAAGGCGCGGATCGAGAAGCTCGCGCGGGATCATGGCCTGATGAATGCCGTCACCCCGCAGCGCGAAAACTCGATGGCCTGCGTCTCCTTCCCGACCTGCCCGCTGGCGATGGCGGAAGCCGAGCGTTTCCTGCCGTCGTTTATCGACAAGGTGGAAGGGGTGATGAGCAAGCACGGCGTGAGCGATGAGCATATCGTCACCCGCGTCACCGGCTGCCCGAACGGCTGCGGCCGCGCGATGCTGGCGGAAGTGGGACTGGTGGGCAAAGCGCCGGGCCGCTATAACCTGCACATCGGCGGTAACCGCAACGGCACCCGCATCCCGCGGATGTACCGGGAGAATATTACCGAGTCGGAAATTCTCGACTCGCTAGACGAACTGGTAGGGCGCTGGGCGAAAGAGCGCGAAGCGGGTGAAGGCTTCGGCGATTTTACGGTGCGTGCGGGCATCATTCGCCCGGTGCTCGACCCAGCCCGCGATTTCTGGGAATAACATCCTGGTGCCCGGTGGCGCGTAGCGATCCGGGCCAGCGAAACCCGTAGGCCGGACGAACGCAGTGTCGTCCGGCAAAACAGGCAAACGAGGTTCATATGTCCGTACTCGATCTAAACGCGCTTAATGCATTGCCGAAAGTGGAACGCATTCTGGCACTCGCGGAAACCAACGCCCAACTGGAAAAGCTTGACGCCGAAGGGCGTGTGGCGTGGGCGCTGGAAAATCTGCCGGGAAACTATGTGCTGTCGTCGAGCTTTGGCATTCAGGCGGCAGTCAGTTTGCATCTGGTGAATCAGATCCGCCCGGATATTCCGGTGATCCTCACCGATACCGGCTACCTGTTCCCGGAAACCTATCAGTTTATTGACGAGCTGACGGACAAGCTCAAGCTGAACCTGAAGGTCTACCGCGCGGCTGAAAGCGCAGCCTGGCAGGAGGCGCGCTACGGCAAGCTGTGGGAGCAGGGCGTTGAGGGCATTGAGAAATACAATGAGATCAACAAGGTTGAGCCGATGAACCGGGCGCTGAAAGAGCTCAACGCGCAGACGTGGTTTGCCGGTCTGCGCCGCGAGCAGTCGGGCAGCCGGGCTACGCTTCCGGTGCTGGCGGTCCAGCGCGGGGTGTTCAAGGTGCTACCGATTATCGACTGGGATAACCGCACGGTGTATCAGTACCTGCAAAAGCACGGGCTGAAGTACCATCCGCTGTGGGATCAGGGCTATCTCTCGGTAGGCGATACCCACACCACCCGCAAATGGGAGCCGGGCATGGCAGAAGAAGAGACCCGGTTCTTCGGGCTTAAACGCGAGTGCGGATTGCACGAGGGTTAAGCGCGGTTGTCTCCTCTATTATTTAATCCCGGTCATTCCGGGATTTTTTATATTTAAAAACTATATCCTTATTTTATTAATTCAGTGAATGTAGCCCATTATTTTATATGCGTTAATAATAAACAACTATCTTGAGTTATATCATTTTTAAATTGGCTTAAAAGCGTACATTATCAGTTCACTGTCGATTCTGCACTGGACATGCTGTGTCAATTTATAACTACTGGGGTAAAACTCGCCAGGGAGAACCCGGCGGGGGTGATGATTACCATCTGCTGTGCTGGCATTCCCTTGATGTCGCCGCAATGGGCTACTGGATGGTAAAGCGAGATATCTATGGTCTGGCAGGTTATTTCAGGCGTTTAGGGATTAATGATATTGAAAACGCCGCGCAATTCTTTGCCTGGCTATTATGCTGGCATGATATTGGGAAATTCTCCCGTTCATTTCAGCAATTATATACCCATGATAATCTCTGCATGCAGAAGGATAGTCGAAATACATATGAAAAAATATCCCATGCGTCACTGGGATATTGGCTATGGAATTCCCACTTCAGCGATTGTCCAGAATTATTTCCGAACTCATCACTTTCCATTCGTAAACTTAAGCGTGTAATTACTCTGTGGATGCCCTTAACCACTGGCCATCACGGGCGTCCGCCGGTGGGGATGCGCGCTCTGGATAATTTCCATCCATCCGATATTAAAGCAGCGCATGACTTTCTGTTAGCTATTAAATCGCTATTCCCGGACATGGAAATCCCGTCCTTTTGGGATGATGATGCAGGTGTGGAGCTGTTCAGTCACCTGTCGTGGTTTATTTCGGCTGCGGTGGTACTGGCTGACTGGACGGGCTCATCGACCCGCTTTTTTCCCCGGGTCTCCCAACGAATGCAGCTTGATGTCTACTGGCGGCAGGCAAACGCGCAGGCAGAGCAGGCAGTGAATGTTTTTCCTCCTGCTGCGGCTGTTGCACCATTTACGGGAATAGAGACATTGTTTCCTTTTATCCAGCATCCTACGCCGCTCCAGAAGGCGGTGCTTGAGCTGGATATCAGCCAGCCTGGACCGCAGCTGTTTATCCTTGAAGATGTTACCGGAGCAGGCAAAACGGAGGCGGCGTTAATCCTTACCCACCGCTTGATGTCTGCCGGAAAGGCGCAGGGGCTGTTTTTCGGTCTGCCGACGATGGCGACGGCCAATGCGATGTTTGACCGGCTGGCACAATCGTGGCTTGCCTTATACCAGTCTGACGCGCGCCCCAGCCTGGTGCTAGCGCACAGCGCTCGCGGGTTGATGGAGGGCTTTAATCAGCGTATCTGGCCCGGCGCTGTCTCCGGTTCGGAAGAGCCTGATGACGAACAGCCATTCAGCCAGGGCTGCGCGGCATGGTTTGCCGACAGCAATAAAAAAGCGCTTCTGGCCGAGGTGGGGGTGGGCACGCTTGATCAGGCGCTGATGGCAGTCATGCCCTTTAAACATAACAACCTGCGGTTGTTGGGACTCGACAATAAAGTGCTCCTGGCCGATGAGATCCATGCCTACGATGCCTATATGTCGCGGATTCTGGAAAGCCTGATTGAGCAACAGGCGCGCAGCGGCAACTGCGTTATCTTGCTTTCCGCTACGCTCTCGCAGCAGCAGCGCGATAAGTTGGTTGCTTCCTTTAGTCGCGGTAGCGGCTGCGCGCTTGCGGCGCCGCTTCTGGGTGATGACGATTATCCCTGGCTGACGCAGGTGGCGGGGCGAGAGGTGATCTCCCGCTATGTCGCCACCCGCAAAGAGGTCGAGCGCAGCGTGAACATCGGCTGGCTGGATAACGAAGAAGCCTGCCTCGCCCGTATCGAACAATCCGCCAGCGAAGGCCGCTGTATCGCCTGGATACGCAATTCCATTGACGACGCCGTGCGTATCTATCGCCAACTGCTGGCCCGAGGCGCGATCCCCGCCGAAAAAATCTCGTTATTCCATAGCCGCTTTGCCTTTTATGACCGTCAGCGAATTGAGACGGAAACCTTATCGCACTTCGGCAAGGACGACAGCACGCAGCGGGCGGGGAGGGTGCTGATTGCCACTCAGGTCATAGAGCAGAGCCTGGATATCGATATGGACGACATGATCTCTGATTTAGCGCCGATCGACTTGCTGATTCAGCGCGCGGGTCGGCTTCAACGCCATATCCGGGATCGTCGCGGTCGGCTGAAAATCGGCGGAGAGGACGAGCGTGCGGCGCCACAGTTGCTGATCCTCGCCCCGGAGTGGGATGAAGCGCCGCAAGAAGAGTGGCTGACCAGCGCGTTGCGTAACAGCGCTTATGTCTATCCCGATCACGGCCGTCTGTGGCTGACGCAGCGCGTTTTGCGACAGCAGGGGGCCATTCGGATGCCACAATCTGCCCGATTATTGATTGAATCCGTCTACGGGGAAGATATCGGTATTCCCGATGGTTTAGCCAAAGCCGAGCAAGCGCAGTTGGCAAAATATTACTGCGATCGCGCGTTTGCTCACCAAATGCTCCTGAACTTCAAGCCGGGATATAGCCCCGATAGCAGTGATTTCCTGGCTGACAAGCTCTCTACTCGCCTGGCAGAAGAGTCGATCACGCTGTGGCTGGCGAAAAACGTCGATGGACAGTTGCTGCCTTACGCCTGCGGCGAGCATCAGTGGGAAATGAGCATGCTGCGGGTGCGGGAAAGCTGGTGGCGTAAACACAAAGCTGAATTCACGCTCCTGGCTGAAAAGCCGCTGCAGCAGTGGTGTGTACAACAGCATCAAAACCCGGATTTCGCCGTGGTGATTATTGTTACAGACTCGCCGGATTGCGGTTATTCGGCCAGTGAAGGACTCATCGGAACAATGGAGGTCTAGCAGCTAACTACATGAATACTTTCTCTCTTTTAACTACTGCCTGGCTTCCGGTCCGTTACCGCGATGGTACAACGGGTAAGCTGGCGCCGGTCGGTCTGACGGATGAGGACGTGGTGGATATTGCCGCCACGCGAGCAGATTTACAAGGTGCTGCCTGGCAATTTCTGATTGGACTGTTGCAGTGCGCTGTTGCTCCCAAAAACCGCAATGGCTGGGAAGATACCTGGGAAGAGGGGTTAAGCGCAGAGACGCTCGTTGCGGCATTAGCGCCGCTGGAGGCTGCCTTTCAGTTTGGCCCGGATACACCTTCGTTTATGCAGGATTTCGATTCGTTAGGGGGCGATAAGGTGTCGATTGCCTCCCTGTTACCGGAGGTCCCCGGCGCGCAGACCACTAAATTCAATAAAGACCATTTTATCAAACGTGGCGTGACCAACTCTTTTTGCCCGCACTGCGCTGCGCTGGCGTTGTTTTCTTTACAGCTGAATGCGCCAGCAGGCGGCAAAGGCTACCGCACCGGACTGCGCGGCGGTGGGCCGCTGACCACGCTGATTGAACTGCAGGAGTATGAGGGGGAGCGACTCACGCCGCTATGGCGCAAGCTGTGGCTCAACGTGCTGCCGCAGGATGCCGCGGATATGCCGTTACCTGCCGCTTACGATGAGTCCGTTTTCCCGTGGCTTGCTCCGACGCGCACCAGCGAACAAGCCAGCGCCATCACTACCCCGGAGCAGGTAGATAAGCTGCAGGCGTACTGGGGAATGCCCCGCCGTATTCGCCTGGATTTTGCCGCCACTCAGCCAGGGACCTGCGACATCTGCGCCAGCGAAAGCGATGGGCTACTCAGCCAGATGGCGGTCAAAAACTACGGCATAAACTACGACGGCTGGCGCCACCCGCTCACGCCGTATCGTCTGGCGCTAAAAGGTGACGGCGGCTTCTTTTCCGTCAAACCCCAGCCCGGCGGGCTTATCTGGCGCGACTGGCTGGGGTTAAGCCAGGACAATCAGACGGAAAGCAACAGTGAATACCCAGCCCAGGTCGTGAAGGTGTTCAATGCACGCGGTCTCAGGAACATCAAAGCCGGGCTATGGGGATTTGGCGCCGACTTCGACAACATGAAGATTCGCTGCTGGTACGAACATCATTTCCCGCTGTTGACGGATGAAAGCACGATCCCGGATTTACGCAAAGCAGCACAAACCGCCGCACGCCTGCTGAGCCTGCTGCGCAGCGCGCTAAAAGAGGCATGGTTTGACGATCCCAAAGGCGCGCGCGGCGACTTTAGCTTTATTGATATCGATTTCTGGAACCAGACCCAGCCGCTTTTTTTGAACCTCATCCACGAACTGGAGAATGGCCAACCCGCGCAGGAGCGGCTGGACAAATGGCAAAGAGAGCTGTGGTTATTCGTTCGTCGCTGCTTTGACGATCGTGTCTTTACCAATCCCTATGAAAACAACGACCTGGCGCGCTGCATGACCGCGCGTAAAAAATATTTCGCCACGTCGGCGGAAAAGCAGAGTGCAAAAGCCGCCAGGGCTAAAAAGCAGGAGGCTGCGCAATGAATGTTGTAAGTGATGAACATAAGGCCACTCTGCGCCAATGGCATGAAGAGCTGCAGGAGAAGCGCGGTCTGCGGGCCAGCCTCCGGCGTAGCGCGACGTTGAACGATGTCTGCCTGTCGGAAGGCTTCCACTCCCTGATGGTGCAAACACATTCTCTGTAGAACACCCAGGGGAAGGCGTGGCGTTTTACCGCGCTGGCGCTGGTGGCGGCGCTGGCGGCGCAGGTAAAAACGATTGATGACCGCCAGACGTTCGCCGCTCAGCTGGGGCAGAAAACGGGCGATACCCCGGTGATGTCGAGACTGAGGTTTGCCCGGCTTTCGGCGGTCAAAACCCCCGATGAGCTGCTGCGCCAGCTGCGTCGCGCGATAAGTCTGCTCCACGGCTCTGTCAATCTCTTGTCGCTGGCGGAAGATATCTTTCGCTGGTGTCGTGAGCAAGACGATTTACTGAATCACCGCCGCCGTCAGCAGCGGCCAATCGAGTTTATCCGTATCCGCTGGGCGCTGGACTATTACCAGGCCGGCGATGCCGAATGATTTTAAAAGGAATTTCAAATGACGACTTTTATTCAGCTTCACTTACTGACTGCTTATCCTGCCGCTAACCTCAACCGCGACGATACCGGCGCGCCGAAAACGGTGATGCTTGGTGGGGCGACCCGTTTGCGCATCTCTTCACAGAGCCTGAAACGCGCATGGCGTACCTCCGAACTTTTTGAGCACGCACTGGCCGGCCATATTGGCATCCGCAGCGGCCGCATCGCCCGCGAAGCCGCGGAAATTCTGGTGAAGAGCGGGATTGAACCCAGGAAAGCGGTGGATTACGTCAAAGCTATTGGTGAATGCTTTGGCAAAGTTAAAACTAAAGCGGATCAAAACGATCCGCTGAAGTGTTCGGAAACGGAACAGCTGGCGCACATTAGCCCCGTAGAGTTTGACGCCGTGAAAGCGCTGGCGCACCGCCTGGCGGAAGAAAAACGTGCGGCCACGAAAGAAGAAGCGGCGCTGCTGCGCCATGACCGCATGGCGGTGGATATCGCGATGTTTGGCCGTATGCTGGCGGACCAACCGACCTATAACGTTGAAGCTGCCTGCCAGGTGGCGCACGCTTTTGGCGTTAGCGAAACCATTGTTGAGGACGATTTCTTTACGGCGGTGGATGACTTACGCGCGGCCTCTGAAGACGCCGGCGCGGGCCACTTAGGGGAGACAGGTTTTGGCTCGGCGCTGTTTTATACCTATATCTGCATTGATAAAGATCTGCTGGTGAACAACCTCAACGGTAATGAAGAACTGGCGAACAAAACGCTGCGCGCCTTCACCGAAGCGGCGCTAAAAGTCTCTCCAACCGGCAAACAGAACAGCTTCGCCAGCCGCGCCTATGCGTCCTGGGCGCTGGCGGAAAAAGGTACCGATCAACCACGCTCACTGGCGGCGGCATTTTATCAGCCCATTAATGGCGGCGATCAGCTGGATGTCGCGGTGCAGCGGATTACTGTGCTGCGGGAAAATATGAATACCGTCTACGGGCAGCAGACGGCATTTCAGCACTTTGACGTGATGAATAAGCAGGGAAGCATGAATGACGTGCTTGATTTCATCTGCGCGTAAGGGGCGGCTAATGAGCCAATATCTGGTTTTTCAGCTTCATGGTCCGATGGCGTCGTGGGGCGTTGACGCCCCCGGCGAGGTCCGTCATAGCCATGAGCTACCCTCCCGTTCAGCATTGCTGGGGCTGCTGCTGGCGGCATTAGGGATCCGCCGTGAAGAAGAACAGCGGTTAAACGCCTTCAACCAGCATTACTCCCTTTTTGCTCTGCGCCAGCAGCGAACCACGCTGGGCGAGGGATTATCATACTGTACAGATGCCGAAAGAAGTGCGTAAGGCGCGCTATTTCAGTCGCCGCGAAGAGTTACAGGATCCTGAGCTACTCAGCGCGCTGATCTCCCGGCGCGATTATTATACCGATGCCTGGTGGATGATTGCGGTGGCGGTCACGCCTGATGCGCCTTACTCGCTGGAGCAGTTGCATGAGGCGCTACGTTACCCGGTATTTCCGCTGTATCTGGGACGCAAAAGTCATCCGCTGGCGCTGCCGTTAATGCCGCTGCTGCTTGAAGGCCACGCCGCAGAGGTACTTCGCCAGGCTTATCGCCAGTATCAGGAAAGATTTAACCTGCTGAGGCTTTCTCTGCGACAGCTGCAGGATCAATGCTGGTGGGAGGGTGAGCATGCTGGTTTAGTCGCCAATAAAATACTGCGGCGCCGCGACTGTCCGCTTAACCGCCAGCATTGGCTGTTTGGCGAGCGCTCCATGAATCAGGGAACCTGGCTCAGTAAGGAGGAAACGTGTACCTCTCAAGAATAACGTTGTATACCGCGCAGCTTTCGCCATTACGGCTCTTGCACCTGGTGGAACGCGGTGAATATGTCATGCATCAGTGGTTGTGGCAGCTTTTTCCAGGCGGGCAACAGCGGCAGTTTCTCTATCGGCGCGAAGCGTTGCAGGGCGCATTTCGCTTTTTCGTTTTGTCACCACAGCTGCCTGCTGAGAGCGAGATTTTTGAGATCCAAAGCCGTTCGTTTAATCCCGAACTGCGGGCTGGCCAGAGATTGTGTTTTAGCTTGCGGGCAAATCCAACGATTTGTAAAGCCGGCAAGCGCCACGATCTGCTGATGGACGCTAAGCGCCAGGTTAAAGAGCAGGTTGAACCTCGGGATATCTGGGCGCATCAGCAACAGGCGGCGCTGGCCTGGTTAACGCGGCAAGGTGAACAAAGCGGGTTTTCTTTAGCGGAGACCGTGGTGGATGCTTATCGTCAGCAGCAGATACGGCGCGAAAAATCGCGCCAGACCATTCAGTTCAGCAGTGTGGATTACACCGGCATGTTGGTGGTGAACGATCCAGCGTTATTTTTGCAGCGTCTGGCGTCGGGATACGGTAAAAGCCGGGCTTTTGGCTGCGGAATGATGATGATTAAACCCGGGGATGGCGAGTGACCTTCGTGCCGTTAAACCCCATCCCGCTGAAAGATCGGACATCGATGATCTTTCTCCAGTACGGGCAGATCGATGTACTTGATGGCGCATTTGTATTAATCGATAAGACCGGGATCCGCACGCATATCCCGGTAGGATCGGTGGCCTGCATTATGCTGGAGCCGGGAACGCGGGTTTCTCATGCGGCAGTGCGTTTGGGCTCGACCGTGGGGACGCTGCTGGTGTGGGTGGGGGGGCGGGCGTGCGGGTTTACTCTTCCGGCCAGCCCGGCGGCGCGCGGGCCGACAAACTCTTGTACCAGGCTAAGCTGGCGCTGGATGATGATTTGCGCTTGAAGGTGGTGCGCAAAATGTATGAACTGCGTTTTCGTGAAGCGCCACCCGCGCGCCGCTCTGTGGAGCAGCTACGCGGTATTGAAGGATCTCGCGTTCGGCAAACCTACGCTCTGTTGGCGAAACGCTACGGTGTGAAATGGCACGGGCGCAATTATGATCCAAAAGACTGGGCCAGGGGGGATGTTGTAAACCAGTGTATTAGTGCAGCGACGTCGTGTTTATACGGTATATCTGAAGCAGCGATTCTGGCGGCAGGCTATGCGCCTGCCATCGGTTTTATTCACAGCGGTAAGCCGCTTTCGTTTGTTTATGATATTGCTGACATTATTAAATTTGATTCCGTCGTGCCAAAAGCATTTGAGATCGCCGCCAGCCATCCTGCGGAGCCGGATAAAGAAGTCAGGCTGGCCTGTCGCGATATTTTCCGCAGTACAAAGCTGACAGGCAAATTGATTCCGTTGATTGAAGAGGTGCTGTCTGCTGGCGAAATTGAACCGCCTCAACCACCGCCGGATATGCTGCCGCCGGCGATACCCGAGCCCGAGTCGATGGGAGATAAAGGGCATCGAGGGCATGGCTGATGAGTATGCTTATGGTGGTGACGGAAAATGTTCCACCTCGCCTGCGAGGACGGCTCGCAATCTGGCTGCTTGAGATCCGCGCTGGGGTATATGTTGGTGATACCTCAAAACGGATCCGGGAAATGATCTGGCAGCAGGTGATACAGCTAAGTGACGGTGGAAATGTCGTGATGGCCTGGGCGACAAACAGCGAATCAGGTTTTGAGTTTCAAACCTGGGGAGAAAACCGCCGTATACCGGTAGATTTAGATGGCCTACGACTGGTTTCATTCCTTCCCGTTGAAAATCAATGAGTTGGATGTTCTTTAATAATGTGAAATTGTTGTGATAAAGTTGGTGAATTGTTGTGTGCTTAAAAAGCTATTATAAAACAGTAATATATCTTTAGTGTGTTCCCCGCGCCAGCGGGGATAAACCGATTCAGCGAAACAAGAAGAACGGCGTAGGCGAGTGTTCCCCGCGCCAGCGGGGATAAACCGTGACAGAGAGATTGACCGTCTTGTTTTGAATGGTGTTCCCCGCGCCAGCGGGGATAAACCGGTGCCGAGTCGCCCGACACCGGCGATCATGCCGTGTTCCCCGCGCCAGCGGGGATAAACCGCCCTGTGTCAGTCGAGGATGTTCATTCGCCCAGTGTTCCCCGCGCCAGCGGGGATAAAACCGTCCGGGGTGAGCGGGAAAATTTTTTTCGGTCTAGTGTTCCCCGCGCCAGCGGGGATAAACCGGGCGAACTAATGACGACGCTCAAGAGCGGGGCGTGTTCCCCGCGCCAGCGGGGATAAACCGCCCGGGGTTAGCCTCGAGCGTGGCCGCGATCGGTGTTCCCCGCGCCAGCGGGGATAAACCGGCCATGATGGGAGATGAGCTATGAAAAGGGAT